>Ga0210377_10000073_pt1 | contig 88293 bp, 85 predicted proteins | sample PLM4_65_b1redo_FD_155480 | JGI IMG/M metagenome (GOLD analysis project Ga0210377, IMG submission 155480) | Groundwater sediment microbial communities from an aquifer in East River, Colorado, USA - PLM4_65_b1 redo | ecosystem: Environmental > Terrestrial > Soil > Riparian zone | place: USA: East...
GTCGGCGGCGCGGTGTGCGCTGCGGTGCTCGACTCCGGTAGCGGTCTGGCCACCCTCGGTCAGGTCGGTCCCTGCGACGACGTGAACAACGGCCGCAACGTCTTCTAAAGACGCCGGTATCGTTTGCCACTCGGCCCGGCGGGATCGCGATGCGGTCCCGCCGGGCCTTCTCTTTCGGGCGCCGTAGCGCGCTAAAGCGCCGACCGAGCCGCTCCGATTCGCTCTGCGATGACGACGCGGCGATTGCCAGAGATCGCTTGGCCCATTCTGCTCTGCGGTTGCGTCCTGCTCGCCGCGTTCGGCACGCACCAGACCAACCGCTGGCTCCAGGCCCGAGTCGTCGAGCGCGCCGCCGACGGGCAGATCCGCGCGCTCCCGGACGGCAAGGCGCTGCGCGTGCTCTCGCTCGGCTTCGAGAACGTGGTCGCCGACTTGTTCTGGGTTCGCACCGTGTACTACGTGGGCGACTCGGTCTCCTCCGACACGGGCTGGCCCGCGGCCGAGGCGCTCGCGAACCTCGTCACCGACGTCGATCCACACTTCGACTCTGTCTACGTCTTGATGGCCTCGGTGCTGGGCGGCCTGCGCTCCGATCCCGACGCGGCGATCCGTCTGCTCGAGAAGGGCGCCGCGGTCAGCAACTACTGGCGCATCCACTTCCTGCTCGGCTTCCAGTACTTCATGGAGAAGGGCGACTATGAGAAGGGCGCGAAGGCGCTCGAGCGCGCCATGGCGCTGGGCGGCCCGGAGTACCTGCAATTTCTCGTAAGCCGTCTCTACGCGCACGGCGGCGAGCCGGCGACCGCGATGCAGTTCATCGCCGCGCGTCTGCAGAACGAGGAGAACGCGGCGGTCCGCGCGAAGCTCCAGCAGCGCTACGCCGACCTCTGGATCAACCGCGACCTCGGGCTGATCGACGCAAGCATCGAGACGTTCAGAGCGGCGAACCGGCGCACGCCGAAGTCGATCGCGGAGCTCGTCGTCGGCGGCTTTCTCGCTGCAGCGCCGCGCGATCCAAGGGGCGGCGCGTACGCAATCGTCGACGGCCGAGCGCACACGGACCTGCCGTACGAGGATCTGAAGCTCAAGCTGACCAGAGGAGGGCCCGGAGCGTGATTCGCACGAGCGGATTGCGGAAGACCTATCGGACCGGGTTCTGGATGCGCGCGGTCGAGGCCGTGAAGGGCGTCGACCTCGAGGTGAAGCCGGGCGAGATCTTCGGCTTCATCGGTCCCAACGGCGCCGGCAAGACGACGACGATCAAGATCCTCACCGGCCTCATGCTGCCGACCGCCGGCGAGGCCTGGGTGCACGGGCTGCCGGTCGGTGATCCGCAGAGCCGCGCGCGGCTCGGCTTCCTGCCCGAGGGCACGTTCTTCCACGACTACCTGACGGGCCGCGAATTCCTGGACTTCCACGGCGCACTGCTCGGCATCCCCAAGGCTTTGCGGCGCGCGCGAATTCCGGAGCTGCTCGTGCGCGTCGGGCTCGCCGGCGCCGAGGACCGCCAGATCCGGCGCTACTCCAAAGGCATGCGCCAGCGCGCGGGCCTGGCGCAGACACTGATCGGTGACCCCGACCTCGTCATTCTCGACGAGCCGATGTCGGGTCTCGACCCGCTCGGCCGCAAGGATGTTCGCGACTTGATCCTGGCGCTGCGCGACGAGGGCAAGACCGTCTTCTTCTCCTCGCACATCCTCGAGGATGCCGAGGTGATCTGCGATCAAGTCGCGATCATCCTGAACGGCAGGATCTCGAAGCAGGGCTATCTCGACGAGCTGCTCAGTCAGGAGCGGGTCGGCGCGGAGCTCGTGGCCGAGTCGATCAGCGAGGAGCTCTACCACGAGCTCGAGCACACGGCGCAGCGCGCCATCGTGCAGGGCACGCGCTTCCTGTTCGAGTTCGGCGACGAGGCGGGTGCGGAGAAGGCGCTCGACCGCGTGCGGGCGTGCGGCGGCCGCGTGCGCAGCTTCGTGCCACGACGCCGGAGCCTCGAGGATCTGCTGCTCGAGGGGATCCGGCAGGAGTCGAAGCCATGAGATCGCTCGAGCGGATCTGGGTCCTGGCGTTCAACACCTACCGCGAGGCCGTGCGCGACAAGCTGCTCTACAACCTGTTGCTTTTCGCGGCGCTGATGATCGCGAGCTCGGTCCTGCTCGCGCAGATCCAGATCGGGAAGGATGACCGGATCTACCGCGACGTCGGACTCTCGTCGATCGCGTTCTTCGGCGTGCTGATCGCGATCTTCGTCGGCATCAACCTGGTGCATCGCGAGCTCTCGACCAAGACGATCTACACGATGCTCGCCAAGCCCCTGAAGCGCTGGGAGTTCCTGCTCGGCAAGTACTTCGGCTTGCTCTCGCTGCTGGCGGTCGAGGTGGCGATCATGAGCGCGTGCTTCCTCGGCGTGCTCGTCTGGACCGGCGCGGACTTCGAGCTGGGCCTGGTCTGGGCCATCGTGGGCATCTACTGCGAGCTCGCGCTCGTCACTGCGATCGCGATGTTCTTCTCGAGCTTCACGTCGCCGTATCTCTCGGCGATGTTCACCGTCGCGCTCTGGATCGTCGGGCACCTGCTCGCCGACCTGCGCGCGTTCGGCTCGAAGTCGGATCTCGCCGGCCTAAGGGAGCTGCTCGAGGCGCTCTACTGGACGCTCCCCAACCTGGATCGCCTCGACTTCAAGGCCGACGCGAGCGCCGGAAATCCGATCGAGCTCGCGCGCGTCGGCGTCGCGGCGCTCTACGCCTGGCTCTACTCGTTCCTGCTCATGGCGGGTGCGGTGGCACTCTTCCAGCGGCGCGACTTCCGGTAGGCCGCGCTAAGGTCTTCTGCCATGCGCGAGATCGAAGTCCCGCTGTCGCTCTTGCTGGGCTTCGCGTTCGTCTTCGGCGCGTGCATCGGCAGCTTCTTGAACGTGGTGATCTGGCGGCTGCCGCGGGCTGAGTCTCTCGTCTGGCCGGGCTCGCGCTGCCCCGCGTGTCAGTCCGCGATCCCCGGTTGGGCGAACATCCCGATCGTCTCGTATCTGCTCCTGCTCGGACGCTGTCGCGCCTGCCGCGCGCGGATCTCGCCGCGCTATCCGCTGGTCGAAGCGCTCACGGGCGCGCTCTTCGCGGCGCTGCTCGCCGCGCACGGGCCATCGGCGCGACTCGGGGTCGAGTGGACGCTCGCCGCGGCGCTGGTCGCGGTGATCTTCATCGACATCGACCACTACATCATCCCGAACTGGATCACGCTTCCGGGCCTCGCGATCGGACTCCTGATCTCGATCGCGGCACCCTCGCTCGGGGTCGGATTCTGGGACGCGATCGGCGGGGTCGTGCTTGTGGGCGGCTGCTTCTGGCTGATCGCCGAGGTCTACCCGCGCCTGCGCGGAAAGCAGGGGCTGGGCTTTGGCGACGTGAAGCTCGTCGCGATGCTCGCGAGCCTGCTGGGCCTGTCGGCCGCGGTCGGGATCATCTTCATGGGCTCGATCTTCGGGCTTGCGTACGGGATTCCGAAGCTTTTGATCGAGAGAAAGGGCCTGGATACGCGGATCCCGTTCGGGCCGGGGCTTGCGCTGGCGGGGCTGGTGTTCTTGTTCGAGCCGGGGCTTTGGGCACGTCTGGTCGACGCGGGCTGACGCTCCGCGGGGGCGTCCAGCTCGAGATCGTCGCGAACTTGTTCGTGATGATGATCGCGGGGCTCGCGATCGTCGCGGCGGTGATGAGCGGCCTCTCCGCGCGCAGCGTGCGCGACGACGCGCTCGAGCGCCTGCGCATGGGCGCACGCCATCTCGAGCGCAACCTCGACGGCGGCGCGCGCCGGCTCGCCGATCTGTCCGCGGCCGCGCGCGCGAGCGGCCCGCGGCTCGCCGGTGGCGAGCTCCGCGTGCTCGACGAGCTCGGCCGCGAGCCCGGGCCCGCGGGCATTCGTGCCCCCGCGGACGCTCGGCTCGAGCTCTTGCTCGAAGCGGCGCGCGAGGCGGGTGAGTCGGTGCAGATGTCGGGACTCCTGCTCGGGGACCTGACGCTCGTCCGGCGCGTACAGACCGCGTCGGGCGAGACGGGTTTTCTGGTCGGCCACGTGGCGGGCGACGACCTGCGCCGCCGGCTCGCGCCCCTGGTGGGCTCGGCGCTCTGGGTGCTCTTCATTGCCACGTTGGTCTTCGTCGGCTTCGGTGCCTGGCTGCTGCGACGCCGCGTGGTGTTGCCCCTGGCGGCCCTTGCCGCCGGCACGCGGCGGCTCGCCGCTGGAGATCTGCACGCGCGCATCGCGGAGCTCGGTCCGGCGGAGCTGGCAGAGCTGGCGCGCGGGTTCAACCAGATGGCGGAGTCGTTGGAGCAGGAGCGCGAGGCGCTGCTGCGGGCCCAGGAGTCCCTGTCGCGCAGCCGGCGGCTGGCCAGCCTCGGCCAGCTCGCCGCCGGGGTCGCGCACGAGGTCGGGAATCCCGTCGCGGCGATCCTGGGCTACGCCGAGGTGTGTCAGCGCGACAAAACCGCTTCGCCGCGCACGCACGAGCTCGCGTCGCTGATCGGTGCCGAGGCCCTGCGCGTGCGGGGTCTCGTGCGCGAGATGCTGGATCTCTCGCGGCCGGAGGCGCTGGCGCTCGAGCGGGTGGAGCCCGGGGCTCTGCTCGCGCGCGTCGCGGAACGCATGCGTCCGCAGCCGCTGCTCGCCGCGATCGCGCTCGCGATCTCGAGCGACCCGGATCTTCCGGCGGTCGAAGTCGACGCGCGACGCGTCGAACAGGTCTTCGTGAACCTGATCGAGAATGCCGCGCACGCGCTGCGCGGCGTCCCGGAGGGGCGCATCGAGCTCGCGGCCCGCCGCGCACACGCACCCGATCGGCCCGCGCGCCGCAGCGGCGATCGGTCGCTCGCGAGCTTCGTCGCCCAGCGCGCTCCCGACGCCGTTTCGCTGGAAGTGACCGACAACGGCGCCGGCATCGACCCTGAGGATCTCCCGCACGTCTTCGATCCGTTCTTCACGACCAAGGAGCCGGGCGAGGGCACGGGCCTCGGCTTGTGGAACGCGCACCGCATCGCCGAGCTGCTCGGCGGAAGACTCGAAGTGTCGAGTCAGTCGGGGCGAACTTGCTTCAGCCTGGTGCTGCCGGCGGCCGATACGCAGCTCGGCCATGCCCAAGCGCCGCGCACTGATCATCGATGACGAGAGCGGGATCCGGACCAGCCTTGGTCTGATCCTCGAGGACGAAGGCTACGCGGTGAGCGCCGCGGCCGACGCACAAGAGGGGCTGCGCGCAGCGCTTGCCAATCGCTTCGACGTGGTGCTCTGCGACGTGCGCATGCCGCGGCAGAGCGGCCTGGACATTCTGCCCGAGCTCGTCCGCGCGCAGCCCGACGCCACCGTGCTCATGATGTCCGCGTACGGGCAGACCGAGCAAGCGCTCGAGGCCGTGCGCAAGGGCGCGTACGACTATCTCGCCAAGCCGTTCCAGGCGGAGGAGCTCCTGCTCGCGATCGGCAAGGCCGAGGAGCGCGAGGGACTGCGGCGCGAGAATCGCCGCCTGCGCCGCGAGCTCTCGCTGGGCGGCACCGAGGGGGCGCTCGTCGCCGCCTCCGCGGGCATGCGCGAGATCTACGAGCTCGTCGAACGCGCGGCCGCGTTCAAGACCACCGTGCTCGTCACCGGGGAGAGCGGCGTCGGCAAGGAGGTGGTCGCGCGCGCCGTGCACGGTCTCTCCGACCGCGCGGACGAGGCCTTCGTGCCCCTGAACTGCGGCGCGATCCCGGAGTCGCTGATCGAGAGCGAGCTCTTCGGGCACTTGCGCGGTGCCTTCACCGGCGCCGACAACGAGGCGCGCGGCATGTTTCGCGAGGCCGATGGCGGGACGCTCTTTCTCGACGAGATTGGCGAGCTTCCACTAGCGACGCAGGTGAAGCTCCTGCGCGTGCTGCAGGAAGAAGAGGTGCGCCCGGTCGGCGCGGCGAAGTCGTACCCCGTCGACGTGCGCATCCTGGCGGCGACCGCCCGCGATCTCGAGGCCATGGTCGAGGCCGGCTCCTTTCGGGCGGATCTGTTCTACCGCCTGAACGTCTTCCGGCTGCACGTCCCGCCGCTGCGCGAGCGGCGCGAGGACATCCCCGTGCTCGCGGACCAGCTCCTCACCGCGCTCTCGCGGCGGCTGGGCAAGGCGATCGCGCCGCTCGATCGCGAGGCGATCGACGCCCTCTGCGCCTACAGCTGGCCCGGCAACGTGCGCGAGCTCGAGAACACGCTGGAGCGCGCGCTGATCCTCGCTCGCGAAGGTCGAGTCACGCGCGAGCTGTTTCCGTTCGGCGCGGACACGCGGCCGGCATCGCCTCCGCCGACGACAGGCGCGGCCACCGCCGCCGACAGCGCCGAGGATCTCTCGATCAAGCGCCGCGCGAGGCTCCTCGAAGCTCGCCTGATCCGGCTGGCGCTGGTGCGCACCGGCGGCAATCGCACCCGGGCTTCACATCTGCTCGAGATCTCCGCGCGTGCATTGCAGTACAAGCTGAAGGAGTACGACATCGAGCCGCTCAATCCGCTTCCGCCGCCCTCCGATAGCTGATCTACGCGGGACAACGAAGACTCCCGGTGGAGGGGCGGCATGAAGCGGCTCATCGCGGCAGCGATCACGCTTCTCTGTGTAGCGTGCGGCGATTCGAGCGATGCGCCGCCGGCCGGCGCGTCGCCGGCTTCCCGCTCTGCGCAGGGAACCGGGGCCGGAAACGAGCCCCCGGAGATCAGTTCGGCGGCGATCGAGCCGAGCGAGGCGGGCGCGAGCGACGCCCTTTCGGTCGAGGTCGTCGCGCGGGATCCGGAGCGCCGCGCCGTGCGACTCACCGTCGAGTGGTATCGCAACGGTGAGCTCGTTGGCGATCTCGACGAGACGACCGTCCCCGCGGGCAGCTTCGCCCGTGGCGATCGGATCTACGCGATCGCGTATGCCTCGGACGGCGAGCACGAGGTCTCGCATCAGACGCGGACCGTGACGCTTGGAAACTCCGCGCCGACCGTCCGCCGGATCACCATCACGCCGCCCGCCGCAACCGGGCTCGACCTGCTGCAGGCCGAAGCGCAGGTCGAGGACGCGGACGGCGATGCGGTCGAGCTCCGCCATCGCTGGCTGCGAAACGGCCAGCCGATTCCCAACGCCGAGGGCCCGCGGATTCCGCCGGGCATCGGGCACCGCGGTGAACAGATCGTCGCGCAGGTCCAGGCGACCGACGGGAGCAACGACAGCCCCTGGGTCTCGTCGACCCCGATCGTGCTCGCGAATGCTGCGCCGGCGGTCACGACGCAGCCGAACTACACGCTGTCGGGGTCGGGACAGTACAGCTACGAGGTCGCGGCGGCTGACCCCGACGGCGATCGCCCGCTCAAGTACGAGCTCGTCGAAGGGCCGCAGGGAATGAGCGTCGACGTGGTCACCGGTCGAGTGACCTGGCGCGTGCCGGTCGACGCGAAGGGCGTCTACCCGATCGAGCTCGCGGTCTCCGATCCGTACGGCGGGAAGACCACGCAGAAGTACTCGCTCGCCGTCGACTGGACCGAGGCACCGGCAAGCGCAAGCGACACGCAGGCGGGAGCGCGCGGCAAGAGCGGGGCGGTGCCCGCCGTGGTGGATTCGAAGGCGCGGCGGCCGTCTGGCGAGGCTGCCGCAAAACGTGACGAGGATTACACCGAAGAGGATCAGGCGGAGGAGCCGGCTGATGACGAGTTCTGACGCGCCGCGCGGCCTGCGCGCGGCTGACGTCAAGTTGGGGGTCGCGAAGCCTCAAGTCGCTTTTTCGACCCGCCGATCGGAACTCGATTCTCTTGCCGGCTCGGAACGGAGGATTTCAGTGTCTGGGAACAAGGTTCGGCGAATTCGCGAGGCGCTCATGATGAGCAAGGCCGAGCTGGCCCGGAAAGCCGGCCTGTCGACGCTGACGATCGACCGCGTCGAAGCCGGCAAGACCTGCCGCCTCGACACCAAGCGGAAGATCCTCCACGCGCTCGGCTTGCGCGTCTCCGACAAGGATTCGGTCTTCGGAGATCGCTCCGTCGACCATCTGCTCGCAACACACACTAGCGACGCCCATTCGGGCGGGAACTGAGGCGGGAGCGAGGATGTTCTCCTTCGGGAAGAAAACGGTCATCGGGCTCGACATCGGCTCGAGCCAAGTGAAGGCGGTCGAGCTCGAGCCCCATGGCGGGAGCTACCGGCTGCGCGGCTTCGGCTTCGCGCCGCTTCCGCCCGAGGCCATCGTGCAGGGCTCGTTCATGAACGCCCCCGCGATCTCGGCGGCCATCGCCGAAGCCTGCTCGATGGGCGGCTTCAAGTCGAAGGACGTCGTCACGTCGGTCTCCGGGCACTCCGTGATCGTCAAGCGGATCTCGCTTCCGGCCCAGAGCAAAGAAGAGCTCGAAGAGACCATCCGCTGGGAGGCCGAGCAGTACATCCCGTTCGACATCAACGAGGTGAACATCGACCACCAGATCCTGCGCGAGTCGGGGGTCGATGGCCAGATGGACGTGCTCCTCGTCGCGGCCAAGAAGGACCTGATCGACGACTACGTCAGCGTGATCACCGAGTCAGGCCTGACGCTGCTCGTGATGGACGTCGACGCCTTCGCCGTCGGCAACATGTACCAGCACAATTACGAGCCCTCCGACGAGACGACCGTGGCGCTGCTCGACCTGGGTGCGTCGGTCATCAACATGAACGTGATGAACGGCTCGGTGCCGGTCTTCACGCGCGACATCACCTCGGGTGGCAACCAGTACACCGAGGAGATCCAGAAGACGCTCGGCATCACGTTCGAGGAAGCGGAGCGGATCAAGGTGGGCGGCCGGCCCGGCGAGACGAGCAAGGACGTCGTGCCGCAGGAAGTGGAAGAGGCGATGCGCGAGGTCTCCGAAACGATGCTCGGCGAGATCCAGCGCTCCTTCGACTTCTACCGCGCGACGGCGACGAGCTCGCGGCTCGAGCGGCTCCTGCTCTGCGGCGGAGCGGCCCGCGTGCCCGGCCTCGATCGCATCTTCCACGACCGGCTCGAGATCCCGGTCGAGATCGCCAACCCGTTCCAGCGCATCGACATCGCGTCGAGCGCCGGTGACGAGGAACGGATCCGCGAGCTCGGCCCGGCGCTCTGCACCGCGATCGGGCTCGGCATGCGGCGAGGAGACGACACGTGATTCGAATCAACCTGCTCCCCGTCCGGGAGGCGCGCCGTGCCGCGAACATGCGCAAGCAGGGCGTATTCCTCGGCGGCGCAGTCGGCGCCGGCGTTGCCATCTCGCTGATCCTCTCGATGTGGATGGCCGCGCGGATCTCCCATGAGCGCGCGCTGATCGGAGCGCGTGAATCGGAGCTGAAGAAGCTCGAGGTGATCCAGAAAGAGGTCAAACGCTTCCAGGACGAGCAGCACGCGATCGAGCAGAAGCTCGGAATCATCGACCAGATCGAGGCCGCGCGAACCGGACCGGTCAAGATCATGGACGAGCTGGCGATGCGGATCCCGAGTCGCGTCTGGCTGGTGAAGCTGGTCGCGAAGGGCGGCGTGCTCGAGATCCAGGGCAACAGCATCGACGCCGAGATCGTTGCGGACTTCGCCGCGGCGCTCGAAGACTCGCCGATGCTGTCTCACGTCGATCTGCAGGAGACGACGCTCGAGGAGACCGACGGTCTCAAACTCTCGGCCTTCAAGATGACGGCGCAGTACCCGTATCTGAAGGAGGCCGTCGAGGCGCCTGCGGCCAGGGGCAAGAAGGCGCAGCGCCGTCCGGCGGCGAAGCCGGGCGCCGACCCGGGCAAGGAATAGGGAGCGCGAGATGGCGATTGGCGAGAACTTCAACGCGCAGCAGCTGCTCCAGAAGCTGGAGCGTCTGCCGACGGTCGCGCGCTACGGAATGCTCGCGGGCGTCGCGCTCGCGGTCGTCGGCCTGTACCTGCTGCTGTTCTTCGGCAGCGACCAGACGTCGCTCCGCGGGCTGCAGAGCAAGCGCGCGAAGCTCGAGCAGAACATCCAGGCCGCGAAGGCGGTGGCGAACAACCTCGAGAGCTTCAAGCGCAAGCGCGAGGAGCTGGAGGGTCAGCTGAAGGCGGCGCTCGAGAAGCTGCCGGCATCGAGTGACTTGCCCGCCCTGCTCACGAACATCTCGGGTCTGGGAAAGAAGTCGGGGCTCGAGATCCAGACCTTCAAGCAGGGCAAGAAGATCGATCGCGGCTTCTACTCGGAGCAGCAGATCCAGCTCGAATTCTCCGGCGCGTACCACGACATCGGGCTCTTCTTCGACCGCGTGGCGAGCCTCTCGCGCATCGTGAACCTGTCGGACCTGACGTTCACGGTCGAGAAGGATTCGGCCGAGACGCCGACGCTGAACGTGAAGGGCACCGCGGCCACGTTCTACTTCAATGATTCCAGCACGGGTAGTGAAACGGCCGCCGCGCAGAGCGCGGGAGGGGAGTGACATGAGCGGGCTCCGGACGCTCCGATATGTCTGCGCGCTGACGCTGGCGCTCGGCTTTGCGGTCGGCTGCTCCGACGACGATGCCGCGAATGCCGACGGGGCCAAGACCGCGGCGCCCAGGGCCGTGCGAAAGGCCGCGCCCGAAGAGGCCGCGCCGCTGGCCGAGTATCACTACGACCCGACCGACAAGGTCGACCCGTTCCGCTCGTACGTGCGCCGCCAGGTCACGTTCGACCCCGAGGGCAATGCGTCTCCGCTCGAGCGCTTCGATCTCAATCAGCTCTCGGTGATGGGAATCATCTGGGGCATGGACGAGCCGCGGGCGCTGGTACGGGACCCGACGGGCAAGGGTTACATCGTTCGCGCCGGAACGCCGATCGGGAAGAACAAGGGTCGCATCGTGCGCATCGAAGACAACAAGTTGGTCGTAAAAGAGACCTATCTCGATCACCTGGACCGAGCTACGACCAAAGAAGTCGATCTTGAGCTCTACGTAAACGGAAGGAAGGGATGATGACTCGGCAGGGGGTGTCACTCATGACGTGGACGCTGCGAACCGTCGCCGCGGTCGCACTGGCTGCAATGCTGCCGGGAGCGCAGGCGCTGGGCGCCGAGACAAAGACGATTTCCGCCGTCGAAGTGCAGGGGGGCGAGGACGGCGTTACGCGCATCGTCCTGCGCGGTGCCAAGGACGCGATCTACACCGCGTTCATGCGCGAGGACCCGCCGCGGCTCATCCTGGAGCTGCCGGACGTCGCCTTCGAGGGCGTGGCTACACCGATCAGCGTGAAGAACGGCCTGGTCGAGGATGTCACGCTCGGCGCCTTCGGCGACGCCAAGGCCGGACACGGCATGGCGCGCGTCTCGATCGCGCTCGCCAAGGCGTCCGAGTACGAGGTCAAGCCGCAGGGCGAGGAGATCGTGATCGAAGTTCGCGCGAGCGCGACAGCGGCGAACGAGCCGGCGCCGAGTCAGCCCGGACCGCCCGAAGTCGCGCCCGAGCCGGCCTCGGCCGTGACGGCGGATGCGGCCGTGCCCGCAGCCACTGCAACGGCAGCGCCGGCCACGGCGGCAGCGGCGCCGAGCGCCGCGGCCCCCTCGTCCGCGAGCGCGCCGAAGATCAAGAACATCGTCGCGTCCGCTCTGGGCGTCGAGATCGAGGCCAGCGGTCCGATCGACAATGTCGACTCGTTCCAGCTGAAGAACCCCGACCGCGTGGTGGTCGACCTGTTCGGCGCCAAGAGCGGAATGGCGCGCGCGAAGCAGACCTTCGCCGACGGCATCGTCTCGCAGGCGCGCATCGGCGAGCATCCCGACAAGGTCCGCGTGGTGCTCGACCTGCGCATGCCCAGCGGCAAGCCGATGGTCGTGCCGACCGCGAACGGCGTGCGCATCGAGCTCGCCGCGAGCGAGAGCGCGACCGCCGCCAAGCCGGTCGAGATGGCGAACAGCGCGCCCGCGGCGCCCGCCGCGGCCGCGGATCCGGCTGCCGCGCCCATGGCGGCCACTGCGGCGCCCGCGGCCGAGGCGAGCGGCGACCCCGCCGTGCAGTCGGTTCACTTCGAGTCACTGCCGACCCAGGACCGCGTCGTGATCACGCTGGGTCGCGCGGTCAAGGCCACGCAGTTCGCGCCGGACGCGTCGACGCTCATCGTCATGCTCAAGGACGCGACGATCGACGCCGCCACCGAGCGGCGCGTGGACACCAAGGAGTTCGGCGGCGCGGTCGAGATGTTCTCGGTCTTCAACACGCCCGATGTCGCGAGCCCCGAGGTTCGCGTCGTGCTCAAGCGCCGCGTGCCCGAGGCGGCAACGCTGACCTGGGACGGCCCGCAGCTCCGCATCGAGATGGCGCGCCCCGAGGGTTCAGCGGCGCTGCCCGCGCCGGCAGACACCGCGGGCGCGACCGGCGACGCAGCGACCGGCGATACGACGAACGGCGACGGCATGGCCGCACAGGTCATTTCGCCGGACGCGGCGCCGACGAGCGCCGACAACAGCAATGGCGCTGGCGTCGAGGCTCAGACGATCTCGCCCGACGGCCAGGTCACGCCCGACGCGGGCGCGCCCGAGACCGCAGACGCCACGCCTGCGCCCGGCGCGGCCGCGGGGATCAAGACCACCGCCGGACAGCAGGTCGCCTACGACCCGTTCCTGGATGGTCCGGCCGATCCCGCGTCGATCGACCTGCTCGACGAGGGCGGCTTCGACGAGGAGAAGTCCTACCAGGGCCGGCGCGTGTCGCTCGACTTCAAGGACGCCGACATCGCGAACATCCTGCGGCTGATCGCCGAGGTCTCCGATCTGAACGTGATCGCGGGCCAGGAGGTCACCGGCAAGGTGACGATCCGGCTCGTCGACGTGCCTTGGGACCAGGCGCTCGACGTCATCCTGCTGACGAAGGGCCTGGGCTTCGTGCGCATCGGCAACATCCTGCGCATCGCGCCGGTCGAGACGCTCAAGACGGAGCGCGAGGCGCGCCTTCAGGAGCGCCGCTCGCGTGAGAAGCTCGAGGACCTGGTCGTGAAGCTGCAGCCGGTGAACTTCGCCAAGGCGATGGATCTCGGCAAGCTCGTCAAGCGCCTGCTCTCGAGCCGCGGCTCGGTGAACGTCGACGACCGCACCAATACGCTCATCATCAAGGACATCCCGTCGGTGATCCACGAGGCGACCGCGCTCGTGAAGGCGGTCGACACGCAGACGCCGCAGGTGCTGATCGAGGCGAAGATCGTCGAGGCGACGCTCAACTTCTCGCGCGGCCTCGGCGTGCTCTGGGGCGCGGGCTGGGATGCGCCGACCAAGGCGAGCACGATCCAGCCGAACCTGCTGCCGGGGCTCGCGCTGCAGGAGAACCACTTCATCAGCACCGCCGGGATTGCCGACCCGGTCGGTACGCTGACCGGCGGAATTCTGGCGTTCGGCGACAAGCTCCAGCTCGACATCATGCTGGAGGCGGGCGAGACGAACAGCCAGGGCAAGGTGATCTCGTCGCCGCGCGTGGTGACGCTCGACAACAAGCAGGCGATCATCAAGCAGGGTGTCGCGATCAAGTTCACCGAGGTGACCTCGGACAAGATCAACACCTCGTTCGTGGACGCGGTGCTCGAGCTCAAGGTCACGCCGCACATCACCGCCAACCGCTCGATCATCATGAAGCTCGGCGTGTCGAAGAACTCGCCGAACATCGCGGAGTCGAGCGGCGACGTGGTCGGTATCAACAAGAACGAGACCAAGACCGAGGCGATCCTGCGCGACGGCGAGACGATGGTGCTGGGTGGCATCTACGTGGTCGACAACGGCCACGGCTCGACGAAGGTGCCGTTCCTCGCCGACATCCCCGGTCTCGGGGTGCTGTTCCGCAACAACGTGGTCAAGGACGAGCGGCGCGAGCTGCTGGTGTTCGTGACTCCGCGCATCGTGCAGGGCGCCCAGTCCGACGTGCAGTGAGGCGGTGCTATGCTCCCCGACCGGATGGTGGGGAGCAGTGAACGCGACCGATGCGTGCTCTTGACCGGCCCGATGGGCGCGGGCAAGAGCCGCGTCGGTCGCGCGCTTGCTTCCGCGCTCGGCTGGGCGTTCATCGACACCGATGTCGAGGTGGAAAGGGCCGCATCGATGAAGATCGCCGAGATCTTCGCGCGCGAGGGTGAGGCGGGCTTCCGCAAGCGCGAGCGCGCCGCGCTCGCGGCCCTGCCGGCGCAAGCGTGCGTTGTGGCGCTCGGCGGAGGTGCGATCGCGGACGCCGGGAATCGCCGCGTGCTCTCCGAGAAGGGTGTGCTCGTCTGGCTCGACGCGCGGCCCGAGACGCTCGCCGCGCGCATCGGCGCGGCCGCCGAGCGGCCGCTGCTCGCGGGGCTCGACCACGGCGCGCGGATCGCGAAGCTCAGCGCGCTTTGCGCGGAGCGCGCAGCCGCCTACGGCGCAGCGAAGGTCCGCATCGCGACGGACGCGCGCACGGTCGACGAGGTCTGCGCGGACGTTCTGGCGGCGCTCGGGCGGGGAGCGGCCGCGTGACCACGGTGCAGGTTCTGCTCGGCGAACGCAGCTATCCGATCCGGATCGAGCCGGGATCGCTCGGAGAGCTCGGCGAGGCGCTGGTCGGCGAGATCGAGGCGACGCGCGCGGTCGTGATCACGAGCGCCAAGGTCGCGGAGCTTCACTATGGTGCGCTCGCGACCGGGATGGCGCGCGCGCACGTCGCGCTCGAGCGCCTGATCGTCCCCGACGGCGAGCGCGCGAAGTCGCTGCGCGTCGCCAGCCGCGCCTACGACCAGCTCGTCCTGCTCGGCGTCACGCGCGACACCGTGCTGATCGGGCTCGGCGGCGGCGCAACCTGCGACCTGACCGGCTTCGTCGCCTCCACCTTTCTGCGCGGTCTTCCGCTCGTGCAGGTGCCGACCACGCTGCTCGCGCAGGTGGACGCGAGCGTGGGCGGCAAGACGGCGGTCAACCACCGCCGCGGGAAGAACCTGATCGGCACGTTCTATCAGCCGCGCATGGTCTGGATCGACCCCGACGTGCTCGCCACGCTGCCCGCGCGCGAGCGCCGCGCCGGGCTCGCCGAGATCATCAAGGTCGCGGCGATCTGGGACGCGGATTTCTTCAAGTGGCTCGAGGAGAACCTCGCCGCGATGTTGAACCTGGAGCGCGAGGCGCTGCGCGCCGCGGTCGCGCGCGCGTGCGGGATCAAGGCCGAGGTCATCGGTCTCGACGAGCGCGAGTCAGGGCTGCGTGCGCTCTTGAACTTCGGCCACACGCTCGGGCACGCGGTCGAGTTTGCCGGCGGCTTCCGACGCATTCGCCACGGCGAGGCCGTCGCCATCGGCATGGCCTGCGCCGCGCGAATCTCCGAGCGCCGGGGCTTCGCGCCCGCCGGAACCGCGACACGTCTGGTCGATCTGCTCGCGCGCGCGGGCCTGCCGACCGCGCTGCCCGAGCTCGAAATGCAGCGGGACGCTTATCTCCGCGGCATCGCGGTCGATAAGAAGCTGGCGGGCGAGCGCGTGGCGTTCGTGGTCTTGCGCGAGATCGGTCGCGCGGAGCAGACACGACTTGCGCCCGAAGAGATTCTCGCGGGGGCGGAATGAGCGCGAACGATGTGACGCGGATCCGTGTCGACCTGGCCCGCGGGCATTGGCAGATCGGCGAACGGGGCGAGGCGATCGCCTGCCTCGAGCGCGCGGCCGCGGCCTTTCCCCTGCACGACGGTCTGCTCGCCTTCGTCGAGAGCTGTCTCGAGGATCTCGAAGCGGGCGGCGCAGAGGAGCTGGCTCTCCGGCTCGCCGCGCTGCGCGCGCAGATCCTCGACGCGCTCGATGCACAGGATGCGCAGGCCATGCCGGCGCCGCTCGCAACCTCGACGGTCGCGCGCCTTCTGGCCGAGCAGGGTCACCCCGAAAAAGCGCTGGCCGTCGCCGACGACGTGCTTCGCCGCAATCCCAGCGATGAGCGCGCACTCGCCGTGCGCGCCTCGCTCGAGCTACCGCGGGCCGCCAGGGCGCCGCGGCCGAGTCGCAACGCGCGCGTGATCGTCGAGCTGGACCGCTGGCTCGCGAACCTCGCACTGCGCAAGCATGGAGGCGCCTGGGCATGACCTTCCGCGAAATCCTGCAGACGCTGGTCGACAAGACCCCGGGCGCGCTCGCCGCGGCCGTGATGGCCGGCGATGGCGTGGCCATCGACGAGTACGCGCGCCCGGGCGCGGAGGTCGATCTCGGCACGATCGCGATCGAGTTCGGCCGGATCTTCCACCAGTCCCAGAAGGTTGCCGACGCGCTCTTCGGTGCACGCGACGGCGCGCTCGAGGAGCTGCTTCTGGTCACCGGCGGACACCAGCTCTTCTTCCGTCAGCTCGACGAGGACAGCTTCCTGGTGCTGGCGCTCGACGCGACGGGCCTCGTCGGCAAGGCGCGCTACCTCGCACGGAGCCTGTTGCAGGAGATCCGGGAAGCGCTGTAATACGCGGGACTCATGAAGATCCTGGTCCTGCATGGCCCGAACCTGAATCTGCTCGGTGAGCGCGAGCCGGAGGTCTACGGCCGAACGACGCTCGCCGAGATCGACGCGCGCCTGCGCGAGCAGGCTGCCAAGCGCGGGGCGCAAGTCGAGTCGTTCCAGTCCAACCACGAGGGTGCACTGATCGATCGCATCCAAGCGGCGCGGCGGACGCATCGCGCGATCGTCATCAACCCGGGCGGGCTGACACACACGAGTGTGGCGCTGCGTGACGCGCTCGTCGCCTGCGAGCTGCCGGTGGTCGAAGTGCACCTCTCGAACATCCACGCGCGCGAGGATTTCCGGCAGCGCTCGCTCGTCGCCGGGATCGCGCTGGGGCAGATCTCCGGGCTCGGCGCCAAGGGCTACGAGCTCGCACTCGAGGCGCTGCTCGACCGACTCGCGTAGATGGGCGCGCGGCGCTTTCGGGTTCTGCGGGACGGGCCGGGCGACGCGGCCTGGAACATGTCGGTCGACGAGGCGCTGCTGCTCGAGGCCGCCACCGCCGGCCCGGTGCTGCGGCTGTACACGTGGCGCATGCCGGCGCTGTCACTCGGCTATCGCCAGACGCCGCCGGCCTGGCTCGGTCGCTGTGAGTCGCTGGGTATCGACGTGGTTCGGCGGGTCACCGGTGGCGGTGCTGTCCTGCACGCTCGCGATCTCACCTACGCCGTGATCGCGCCGCCGGGCACGCCGGATCTCCCGGACGACCTGGCCGGCAGCTACGCTTGGATTCGCGCGCGCTTGCTCGAGGGTTTGAACGCAGCCGGACTCGCGGCCCGGGCGGCGCGCGCGCGCGCGAATGCGGCGCGCCTGGACCTCTGCTTCGCGGGGGCCACCGGCTTCGAAGTCGAGCTCGACGGCCAGAAACTGATCGGCAGCGCGCAGCGCCGCACGCCGGCGGGGCTCCTCCAGCACGGCTCGATCCGCCTCGCCGATGACTCCGCGCTCTACCGTGCTCTCTGCGGCAGCGCGCCCGCGGCCGCGCCGCCAGCCGGACTCGACGCGGACGCGCTTCGCACGGCGCTCGTGACGAGCTTTGCCGCCGCACTCGGCGGGCAACTCGAGCCGGCCACGCTATCGGCGGCCGAGCTCGAGCACGTCGCGGCGCGCATGGCCCAACGGCGTCAGGATCGCCTGGCCGCGCCAGCCCTTTCCCTAAGAAGATCCGTCGAAGCCGCCGATAGGGTTGCGTAGCGAGGATTCCCCGCGCACGGAGGCCCTCGCAACGGAAGCGAGGACCGACCCCTGGCCTTCACGCCGAAGAAGCGCAAGACGCTCGAGGCCGCGCAGAAGTACGCCCAAAAAGGGTCGTACGACAAGGCGCTCATCGAGTACGAGAAGCTGCTAAAGGCGGATCCCAAGGATTCGAACCTGCGGCTGAAGATCGGTGACTTGCACCTGAAGAAGGGTGACAAGAGCAAGGCGATCCAGACCTACACCGACGTCGCGGAGATGTTCTCGCGGGGCGGCTTCGATGCGAAGGCCGTCGCGATCTACAAGCAGATCCTGCGCGTCGAAGAGGATGCGCTCGAGGCGCGCACACGGCTGGGCGAGTGCTTCCAGCGCATGGGGCTGACTTCCGACGCGCTGCGCGAGTTCCAGGACGCCTTCAAGATCTGCCAGAAGCGCGAGCTGAAACGCGAGGCGTTCGAGCTCCTGCGCCGGGTCGCGTCGCTGGATCCGTCGAACATCGCCAACCGCCTGAATCTCGCGGGCCTGTTCGCGCGCGAGGGCATGCTGGACGACGCGAAGCGCGAGTTCACGTCGCTGCTCGAAGAAGTGCGCCGGCAATCGGGCGCCGATCTGGTCGTGCGCGTTGCCGAGCAGATGCTGCACGCCTTCCCCGACAGCCGCGAGGCGCTCGACGCAATCGTCTGGGCGAAGCTCGCGAGCGGCGGGCACGCCGAGGCCGTGAAGCTGCTCAAGCCCGCGGTCGCCAAGTTCCCCGACGACATCCCGCTGCGCGAATCGCTCGTGAGCGCGTACGAAGGCGCGGGCGACGACGGCGCGGTGAAGCGTCTCTGGCGCGAGATCGCGGACCTCTACAAGCGGCGCGGCGACGTGGAGAAATCGCGCGAGATCTTGCAGCGCTACGCCACCGTCGAGGAATTCAGCGCGGGCGACGAGAACACCACGCCGAGCCTGCTGCTCACCGATTCGACCGGCCGCGCGCCCGATGAGGACGTGCTCCAGCTCGACAAGCCGCCGGTCTCCCGCCCCGTGGTCGAGCGCGCGAAACCGCCGGCTCCCGCAGCGCGGCCCGCCACGCTGGTCGAGCGCGGTCGCGCCACGCCCCCACCAAATCGTGCACCGGTGACGCAGCCCAAGCGCCCCGCCGCGGCTGCGGCTGCGCCGGTCGTGGAGTCGGCCACGGAGCTGATCGCGGAAGCGCGCGTCTCGCTCGAGTTCGGCGATCCGGAGGAGGCGGCGCGGCTCGCGCGCCGCGTGCTCGAGTTCGAGCCCGCGTCTGCCGAAGCGCGGGCGCTGCTGGCGCAGGCCGGCCAGGCGTCGGAGACGTCGGCTGACGAAGGCCTCTCGGGCCTGATCGAACGCAACGCGCCCGCAGCCGCGAGCGAGCTCACCGCGAAGCCCGTCGCCAAGCCGCAGCTCGACGTGGAAGTCACACGGCCCGAAATCTCGGCGCTCTCGCCAGGCGAGGACTTCGACACGCTCCCCGACATCGAGATCGTGCTCGAGGACGAGGAAGACCGCGACGAACAATTCGCTTCCGTCGAACCGCCGCTCGAGCTCGAGCTCGGTCCGACGCCTCCCTCGAAGAAGGTGCAACCCGCCAAGCCGAAGCCCGCGCCCGTCGCCGCGCAGCCGAAGCCGGCGGAGGTGGATGACAGCTTCGACATCGACATCGACATCGAGATCGAGGGCGAAGAGGAAGCCGAGCCGTCGCTCGAGTTCTCGCAGCCGCTCGCCTCGGAAAAGGGCGAGAGCGTCGACGACGCCTCGGGCCGAGTGGCGGAGAGTCTGTCCGAGGCGGATTTCTACTTGGAGCAGGGTCTCGTCGACGAGGCAGCGCGGATCTACGAGAGCGTGCTCGAGCGCGTGCCGCGTCACCCCAAGGCGATGGTGCGCCTGGGCGAGATCGAGGCGCGCCGCGGAAAGAAGTCCGCGGGTCGTGCGATCGAGCCGGCGGACCTCGAGCAGGCGTTCGGCGACACGATGGTGCGCGAGCCGGACGGCCGCGAGGCGCTCTCGCTGCCGGAGATGCCGGCAGTGGCGGAGGCGCTCGACATCGAGCCGAGCGTCTTCGGCGAGGACACGATCCCGCCGCTCGAGGCGCTCGAGCCGGCCCCGCCCGACGAGCTCGTCTTCGCGGAGGACACCGACTCTCCGCTCGAGCTCGCCCCCGATCTGGCAGGCGATGCGATCGAGGCGCTCGAGGAGAGCAGCGAGTCGGTGGACGAGGAGGGCGAGTTCGACCTGGCCGCGCTGCTCGACGACGATCGACACGACGACACCGGCACGATTGGAACGCTGATCGGTGTCGGCGCCGTGGGTCGCGGCTTTGCGGAGGTCTTCTCGGCGTTCAAGAAGGGAATTCAGGAGCAGGTCGACGAGGGCGACGCGGACACGCACTACGATCTCGCGATCGCCTACAAGGAGATGGGCCTCCACGAGGACGCGGTGCGGGAGCTCGAGTCCGTGCTGCGGACGGGCACGCGCGCCACCGAGGCGCTGTCCCTGCTGGCGAACTGCAAGCTCGCGCTCGGCGATGCGGTGGCGGCGGCGGCGCACCTCGAAGACGCGCTGCAGCGCGCGGGTGACTCCAACGAGTCCGCCGTCTCGCTCCGCTACGACCTGGGCGAGGCGCTGCTCGCGGCGGGCCGCGATGCCGAGGCGCGCGAGGCCTTCGAGAAGGTGGCCGCGGCCGATCCGGACTTCCGGGACGTGGTCGAGCGCATCGCGAGATTTGGCTGAGCGCGCGAGTGCGCGTGAGCGAGGAAACGCATGGATCACTTGAAGTTCTTCGACATCCCGTCGGACCCGTTCCAGAACGAGTCGGACGAGCGCTTCTACTACGAGAGCGCGCCGCAGAAACGCGCGCGCCTGCGGCTGCTGCGGGGCATCAACCAGCGCAAGGCGCTCTCCGTTCTGGTCGGCGGGCCGGGCCTGGGCAAGACGACGCTCGCGCACTCGCTGCTGCGTGCGCTCGACCCGCGTGAGTTCGCCGCGCAGTACCTGTCGATCCCCCACGAAGCGTGCGCGTCGGGCTGGTTCCTGCCGAACGTCGCGCGTGCCTTCGGCGTGCATGCACCCTCGAGCCAGGTCCAGACGCTGGTCGATCAGATCCACGCGCAGTTCGTCGCCGTCGCGGCCTCGCAACGCAGTGCGGTGTTGCTCGTCGACGAGGCGCAGCTCTTCCGGAATCGCGACGCGATGGAGGAGTTTCGCGGGCTCTTGAATCTGCTCCACGGCGGACGCAAGCTCGTTTCGCTCGTGCTCTTCGGGCTGCACGAGCTCGGCGAGATCCTGAAGCTGGATTCACCGCTGGCGCAGCGGGTCGAGATTCGCGTCGAGCTCACGGCCATGGACTGGCTCGAATCGCAGGCGTACGTGGCCCACCGCCTGCGGCTCGCGGGTGCGACGCAGGCCGTGTTCGCGCCCGATGCGCTCGAGGCGCTCTTCCGCTGGTCGGCCGGCGTGCCGCGCGTCCTGAACACGCTGGCCGACAACGCGCTCTTCGAGGCGTTCCTCTCCGAGGCCAAGCCCGTCGACAGCTCGATCGTGGCCGCGGCGGCCGAGTCGCTCGGCCTCACGGCGACGCCGATCGAGGATCCCTACCCGAGCGTGCCGATGCTGCCGCCCGCCCCGGCGAAGGCCGCCGCAGACTCGCCGGCCGAGTGGCTCGAGCCGGTTGCGCCGATGCCGACCGACGTTCCGCGTCCGCTGCCGGTGCGGACACGCGCGGTGGTCGCCGAAGACACCGCCCCGAACTTCGAGGCCATCGAGCTCGTGCCCGAGACGCCCGCGCCCGCCAGCGAGGCGATGGAGTTCGAGCTCGAGGAGCTGATCGCCGAGGAGCCGGCGCAGCCGCTCGAGGTCGAGACCGAGGTCGAATTCGAAGTCGCGGCCGACATCAGCGTCGAGATCGAGGCCGAAGCCGTGCGCGAGGTCGCGGCCGCCCCGGAGCTCGAGCCCGAAGACTCCGACTGGAGCCTCGGTGCACTCGTGCGCGACGATGCGCCGCAACGCGTCGAGAAGCCGCTCGCCGCAGCGGAGCGCCGGCGCAACGAAGACAGCTTCGACCTGCGCAGCCTCGCCCTCGAGATGGAGGACGAGCCCGCCGCCCCGGCGGCTCCGGTCAGGGCCAAAGCGCAGGCCAAGGACGAGGACGACCTCGACGCGCTCTTCGACGAGATCCAGATCAGCGACTGACCCGCTTCCGCTGGCGCGCGCGAGCCGCTATGCTCGGCGTCGCACGCGGGAATAGCTCAGCTGGTAGAGCACAAGCTTCCCAAGCTTGGGGTCGCGGGTTCGAGTCCCGTTTCCCGCTCCATTGAAACCGCGCGGGCTCATTCCCAGACGCCTCATTCCCAGAAGGGCGTCAGCTCCAGCGCCGGAAAGCGCGCCTCGGGATCGGGCTGCAGCATCACCCCGATCAGGTGATAGCCACCGGGCAGCGCCTTCGACTTGTACATCTGGCCGGCCGCACCCGCGTAGTGCGCGATGTAGCTCCAGTACTCGACCTTGGGTGACGTGGCCTGGAGCAGAAGGTGCGGATCCAGGAACGCGGCCGAGATCTCGACGCCGCTCTCGACCATGTAGGTGCGCGACGCGGTCTTGTCGTGCGCCATCGCGCGCTGGGCGTTCGGCCGCATCGCCTGGCGTGCAATCACCTTGTCAGTCAGGCCGAGCGAGTCGAGCGTGCGGAGATCGCTGAAATAGGGAATCGCGCCGACGCATGGAATCGCGATGAACGTATCTCGCGGCAGCAGCCCGTCGGCGACCATCTCTCCCAGCAACTTTCCTTCGGGCTCCACGGTGGAGAGAAACCCGCGATGCTCCTCCTGCCGCAGAGCGACGAAATGACGGCTCAGGAGCTTGTATCCACCGTTGTAGGTGCGCAGATAGAGCGACGCACCCGGGAGAGCGACGAGCCATGGGTGTCGCCTGAGATCGATCAGATCGCGGTTGTCATCCGCGCGTGCCGTCCCACCGGGAAACCCCGTGCGATAGTCCGAGGGAAAGTCCAGGTGCGAGAGCAGCGGCAGAATCGCGATGGCTGCGCAACACGCGCCGCCCCAGGCCACGGCGACGCGGCGTCCCCAGCGCTGTGAAACAAACCCGAGACCGTCGTAGAGCAGAACCGCAAGCAACGGGAAGTACAAGTCGGCCGGGCGGTACTCGAAGTGATCGCCGCCGCAATAGGCCAGGTACAGCGCGTGAGCGAAGATGGTGATTCCGATCAGCCAGGCTGCCGCGGGACGCCGCTCACGCGCGAGACCCACGCTGGCGATGACCAGCAGCGGAAGCCACACGACGGCGCCGTACTCCAGGAGGAACGTTCCCAGGTACAGGAAGCCCATGTCCCACCAGCTCGCGCCGCCGAGCTTCGCGTAGTAGGTGTTGGGCAGGAGCTCGCCGTAGTACACCCAGCGAAAGGCGGTGTGCGCGCCCACGATCGCGCTGAAAAGCAGAACGGCCTTGGCCGTCGCCCGGAGATCGACGCGCCGCCCGTACGCCTCGTACGCGAACCGGCCGGCGAAGAAGACACCCGCCAGCAGGACCCCGTCGGGGCGGGTGAGGGCGGCGAGTGCGAACAGCGCCGCGGATCGCCACCCGCTGGAATCCCGGCGCTCGACCTCGCGAATGCCGAGGAAGACCGCGCCGACCACGAGTAACTCGAAAAGCTTGGTCTCCAGCCCGCTCGTGCACCACACGGCCAGGCTTCGGTTCATCGCCAGCCACAGCGCGAGAAACACGATCAACCAGCGATGCGAACCGATCGGGCCACGCTCCCAGCAGAACGAGATGGGCAGGGTCAAGAGCGCCACGCCGACGGCGGCGCTGAGCCAGTTGGCGGTCAGGTGTGGCGCCCAGCCGGTCAGCCAGTCGACTCCGGCCAGAATCACGACCCAGAGGAAGTTCGTATAGCCTTCGACGCGCTCGAAGCCGGGATTGAACACCAGTCCATAGCCGTTCCGGAGGTTGCGCGCGTAGCGAAACGAGATGAATGCATCATCGGTCAGGAACCAATAGATCCAGATCTGCCAGACAAAGATCGCGAGGCAGACGGCGAGCGCAGCAGCCATCGCGACAAACGCCAGATCATGCGTTGCAGGCGCGGGGCGCTTGCCCGCCTCGGCTTTAGCACGGGTTCGAGCCGACCTTGTACGCAATCCATCCACCGAGTGTTCGTGCCGTGAGCGACGGGACTTTGCCACAAAGGCGGGCTGCTCTCGCAAGTCGACCCAGGTGTCCAGCCCCGCGCTCGCGCGAATCTTTCCGGACGCAGAGCGCGCGCGGAAAGGCTAACCTCGTACTTCGAGAGCGACTCAACGCTCGAATGTGTTCGCTGGGGCGGCAACGCGGGCGGACGGAGGACGGTTCGTGAGCCAATCTGCCGCAGCGGGCGCGATCGAAGCCGACAGCTACGTCGTGAACCCGAAGATGCGGGAGTGGGGCCCGGGCCGGGTCATGCAGCTCGAGGGTGCAAAGGCCGTTGTCTGCTTCCGGGACGCGCGCACGGAGGCGCCGGGCGATGGGCTGAAGACGATGGTCCTGCGCGCCCTCGAGGCCGCGCCACTGCAGAGCGACGCCTGGCTCGACAACCTGCCGCCGTTCAAGAACGGGAAGTTCCAGGTCGCGCAGCCGCGCGTCACGTTCGATGAAGGGGTGGCCGAGCTCGGGCGCCTCTTCGCGCAGGGCTTCGGGGATCCGCTCTACATCGAGCAGGAGCGCGCCGCGAAGTGGAGCGCGCACGAGCTCTGGGTGAGCACGCTCGGCGGGGGTCAGGGTGAGCAGCTGCTTGCCGACGCCGACCTCGCCGAGCTCGCGCGGCGCGCGCTCGCGGTCGTGGCGCAGGCGGGTGCGCTGAATCGCGTCGAGACCGCGGCGCTGCGTGACGGGCTCGCGCAGCCGGACGTCGCGAAGCGGTTGTTCACGGCGCTCTTTGCGCTCCTCTCCACCGAACCAGGAACTTCGCTCCCGCTCGTGCCGTACTTCGAAGCGGTGCAGGACCTGCCGCTGCGCGGCAAGACAGCGGCGGCGAAGTGGACCATCGCCACCGTGCTGCCGTTCCTCGCGCGCCCCGATGCGTTCCTGTTCCTGAAGCCGGACGTCAGCAAGCCGGCCGCGGAGCGGCTGCGCTTCGACCTCGTCTATCAGGCCGACCCCAACGCGCGCACCTACGACAAGCTGCTGCGCATGGCGGGCGCGCTCATGGAGCGGCTCGCGCCGCTAGGCGCGCTGGATTGGATCGACGTCCACGCCTACCTGGGCGTGGTCGCGCGCTACGGATCGAGCCGCGCGCAGGCGTAGCCGGCGACGACTTCCTTCCCGTCCTGATTCACCGTGACGACCAAGAGGTCGGCGAGCGCTTGGCCGTTCTCGTGGCGGATCGCCTCGACCGTCGCGCGCGCCGTGAGGGAGTCGCCCGGCCAGACCTGCGCGACGAAGCGAACGCCGTACTTGGTCAGACGACCGTCGCCGACCCAGTTCGTGAGCATGCGGCCGGTCGCGCCCATGCTGAGCATGCCGTGCGCAAAGACCGTCGGATAACCGGCGATCTTGGTCGCAAAAATCTCGTCGGAGTGCACCGGGTTGTAGTCACCCGAGGCGCCCGCGTACATGACGAGCTGGGTGCGCGAGAGGTTCTCGATCACGACCTCCTCGCGCGCGTCTCCGACTTTCAGCTGGCTCGCTCGAAGCGTCATTTCGCGCCCTCCGGCTTCTGCTCGATCACGCGCTCGGTGCGCACCCCTACACCGCGTGCGGTCACGACGAGCTGGCCCGACGCGTCGTAGTACTCGGTGATCGACTCGGAGAAGTGCAGCTTGCCGCCGCGCCGGCCCTCCTTCTCCCAGCTCTTGCCCGGCTTGTTCACGGCGGTGAGCACGTCGCCCGCGCAGAGCGGCCGGTGGTACTCGAAGTGCTGCTCCGCGTGGAGGCCGCCGGCGGCGGCGCCGCTGGGCGCGCTGCCGCCGCCCGTGCTCGCCCTCGGCTTGATCCCGGTGGCCTCCTTGGCGGAGCCGAACCAAGGCTGGCCGATCTTCGGCCGCAGGAAGTAGTCGGGGTCGAACTGCGCCGAGGCCTGCGTGAACGTCGGCGGCGCGATGATCGCACCGACCTCCGACTCGCGCGCGTAGTCCGGGTCGGCGTAGATCTTGTTCGGATCGCCGATCGCGCGCGCGAACATCAGGATGTGACTCGCCTCGATCGGAAACCTCTTGACCGCCATCTCAGACTCCGAAGTCCCACGATTCGCCGCCGTGGTAGCGCTTCAGCACGTTCTTTGCGATCAGGATCCGGTGCACCTCGTCGGGGCCGTCCGCGATGCGCAGCGTGCGCGCGCCCTTGTACATGCCCTCGAGCGGCAGATCCGACGATACGCCCGCCGCGCCCCAGACCTGGATCGCGCGGTCGACCACGCGCTCGAACGCCGCGGGCACGAAAATCTTGATCGCCGAGATCATCGTGCGGATGTCGCCGCCCGCGTCCATCACGTGCGCGCAGTGCAGCGTCATGAGTCGCGCGCTCTGGATGTCCATGAACGAGTCGGCGATGAAGCCCTGGATGAACTGCTTGGTCTCGAGCTTTCCGCCGTGCACCTCGCGCTCGATCGAGCGCTGCACCATCAGATCGAACGCGCGCCACATCTGGCCGACGGCGTTCATGCAGTGGAACACGCGCCCCGCGCCCAGCCGATCCTGCGCCGCTTGATGGCCGCTGCCGCGATGGCCCAGCGCATTTGCGAGCGGCACGCGCACGTCGTCGTACTTGATCTCGCAGTGATCGCCGTGCTCGTGTCCCCAGACCGGCACGCTGCGCAGGATGTTGAAGCCCGGCGTGTCGGTCGGAACGATGATCTGCGTCATGCGGTCGCGCACGCCGCTCTCACCGCCGTCCTCCTCCGTGCGACACATGACGATCGCGAATGCCGCGCGCCGGCCGTTCGACGTGAACCACTTGTGCCCGTTGATCACCCAGTCGTTTCCGTCGCGAACCGCGCGCGTCTGGATCGCGTAGGGATCGGAGCCGGGGGCGTTGGGCTCGGTCATCGAGAAGCACGACTCGATCTCGCCCCGCACCAGCGGCTCGAGCCACTGCTTCTTCTGCTCGGCCGTTCCGTACTTGACCAGGATCGTCTGGTTGCCCGAGTTGGGCGCCTGACAACCGAAGAGCCCCGACGAGAAGGGGCTCCACGCCATGATCTCGTTCATGTAGGCGTGCTTGAGGAACCCGATCCCCATGCCGCCGTACTCCTCGGGCAGATGCGGCGCCCACAGCCCCGCCTGCTTCACCTTCTTCTGGATGCCCGACGCGAGCTCACGCCGCTTCTCGGCGGTTGCGTACCGCAGCGCGTTCTCGTTCGGGATGATCTCCTTGGTGACGATCTCGGCGGTGGAGAGGCGGATCTGATTGATCTCGTCCCCGAGGCCGGTGACGGGCGCGACTTGCATGGCGATGCTCCTTGGCTTCTTCGAAGCCCGATTCTACTTCTGCTTCGATACTACTTCTTGGCGCCAAACGACTTCAGCCGCTCGGCCATGTCCGGGCCGGCGCCGGGACTGTTCGCGCGCTCGTAGGCGAGCGCCTCCGAAGGGCCCAGGCGCGCGCCTTCACGGATGAGCGTCTTCTCGGTGCGCAGCGTGAACCACGAGTTCGCCGCGATCTCGCGCGCGAGCGCGAGCGCGCGCTCGGCGAGCTCCGCGTCGGGCACGCACTCGTTCGCCAGCCCAAGCGCCACCGCGTCGCGGCCGAGGAGCGCGCGGCCACTGAACATCAGCGCCTTTGCGCGCAGCGGCCCGATGCGGCGCGGCAAGCGCTGGCTCATGCCCCAGGTGGGCGTCATGCCCCACTTGCCGTGCGTGTCGGCGAGCTTCGCGGACTCCGCGACGACGAGCAGATCGCACGCCAGCACGAGCTCGAGCGCGCCGGTGTAGCAGTGGCCTTGCACCGCCGCGATCACGGGCTGAGGCAGGGCTTCGAGCGCCTCGAGGGTCTCCGCCTGGAAATGCGGCGACGGCGCGCGCTCACCTTTGCTGATCGCGTTCAGGTCGTTGCCGGCCGAGAACGCGCGGCCAGCGCCCTGCAGCACGACGCAGCCGACGGTCTCGGTCTCCGCCGCGAGGCGGTCGACGTGCGCGCGAAGCTCTTCGAACAGTTTGGGCGAGAGCGCATTCAGCACCTCGGGACGATTGAGCGTGAGCACCGCCACGCCCGCCTCGTCGCCGCGCAAGACCAGACCCGCCATCGCACGCCTCCCCGCGAAACCCGACTTCGGATTCCGCTGCAAGTGTCTCACGGCGGGCGGGCCGGAGGCACTAGCGCTCGCGCTCGCCGCGAACGCCGCGCAGCGCGAGGTCGACGCCGGCGAGCCGGCGGTCCAGCGCGGGCTTGCGCGGGTGGCCACCCATCTGGGCCAGGATCAGGAAGTCGGCGAAGGCGCCCTCCAGCGAGGCGCTGAAGCCCTGCACGTCCTGGATCTTGTTGATCGCGAGCTTCGCCATGCGCAACACGCCGTGCGAGCTCTCGGCGACGCGCTTCGCGAAGGCGAGTGTCTCGCGCTCGAGCGCCTCCGCGGCAATCACGCGATTCACGAAGCCGAGCTCGCGTGCTTCCTCCGCGCTGATGAAGCGCGACTCGAAGAGCAGCTCCTTCGCCTTTCGCGCGCCGACATCCCAGGGGATCGAGAAGTACTCGACCTGGCCGGCCAGGAAGCGCGCGTCGGGCGACGCGAAGACGACGTCCATCGCCGCCGCGATCATCCAGCCGCCGTAGATGCAGTAGCCGCGCACCATCGCCACCGTCGGCTTGGGGAGGTTGCGCCACTTCAGTGTGTAGTCGAGGTTGTACTTGCGGAAGGTCTCGTACTCGACGATGCCCGTGTCGGGCGTGCCGCGGCGCTGTCGTTCCTCGACCTGCTCCGGCGTTCCCAGGTCGTGCCCGGCCGAGAAGTGCTCGCCCGCACCGCGCACGATCGCGACCTTCACGGTCTTGTCGCTCGTGGCCCGGTCGAGCGCGGCGTCGAGCTCGTCCAGGAGCCGCCAGCTCTGTGCGTTGCGATAGCGCGGGCGGTCGAGTGTGATCAACGCGACCGCGCCGTCGACCTCGTAGCGGACATCCTGCGGCTCCATCTCGCGACCTCCACGCGACTTCTATAGCACCGCAGCGTGCGCGCCGAAGACCGGAGGAGATGTCGACACGACTCGGGCGACGAACGCGCGCGGCGTGCCTGTGCATGGCTGTCGCCTGGCTCCTCTCGGGCTGCATGTGGTTGTACGGACCGGCGGTCGAGCTGCCCAAGGACACGGCCGAGGCCGTCGAGAAGCCGGCGATCGGAGCGCGAGCGCTCCTGCGCGCGAATCAGTGCGAGCTCGAGCTCGCGAGCTGGGGGCCGGCGCTCCAGACCGGAGTCGATTCGCTGGGCGCGCAGGTCGATCCGTCGCAGAGCGTGGCCTTGCGCGCGGCGATCCGACGCAGCTACGCGCCGCAGCGCCTCTTCGATCGCATGGCGACGAGCGTCGTGGCGGGCTGGGATCCGGTCGTGGCCGGCGAGCTCTTCGCGTTCTACGAGTCGTGGCTCGGACAACGCGTACTGCGCGCGCAGGCCAGCCGCCGCGACGTGCGCACGCTCGCGAGCTTCCAGAAGTGGAGTCAGGACTTCGACGCGCGCGAGCATCCGGCTTCGCGGCTCGAGCTGCTGCGCCGCATCGACCGGGCGCTGCTCACGTCGCAGACGTCGGTCTGGCTGAATCGCGCGCTGCTAGACGCGGGACTGGCGTCTCTCGCCGAGGGCGTGCCGTCGGGAGCGGCAGCGCCCTTCCGCGCGCTGCGCCAACGCTACGCGGGCGAGGAAGCCGAGCTCTATCCGGTCGCAGCGGACCAGGTGCTGCGCTGGAACGTGTACGCGTTCGGCTGGCTCTCCGACGGCGATCTCGAGCGCTACGCCGTCTTCGCCGAATCGACGGCCGCGCAGTGGTGGGTCGTCACGTCGGCGCGCGCCTACCGAGTCACGCTCACGGGCGCAGGCGAGGATCTCTACCAGGCGCTGCGGCCGCGCAACAGCTTCTGATCAGCGCCCGAAGATCCGCTCGAGCTTGCGCAGCGTCGCGTTCGGGAGCGTGAGCCCCGACGCGCCGACGTTCTCGTCGAGCTGCTCGGGCCGCGTGGCGCCGACGATCACGCTCGCGACCTCGGGCCGGCGCAGGCACCACGCCAGCGCGATCTGGGCGAGCGTCACACCCAGCTCCGACGCGAGCGGCCGCATGCGCTCGACGCGCGCGAGATTCGGCTCGGAGAGGAGCGGGTCGAGGAAGCGCGCGCGCGTCGGCACGGTGACACCGGATCCGGCGGGGCGCGCACCGCCCGCGTACTTCCCGGTCAGGACGCCCTGCGCGAGCGGGCTCCAGACGATCTGGCCGAGACCGAGACGCGCCTGCGCCGCGAGCAGATCGCGCTCGATGGAGCGACACAGAAGTGAGTACTGCGGCTGGTTCGAGATCGGCCGGTATCCGCCGCTGGCGTCCGCGATCCTGCAGGCACGCGCCGCCAGATCCTCGCTCCACTCCGAGACGCCCCAGTACAGCACCTTTCCCTGGCGAATCAGGTCTTCGTAGGCGCGCACGGTCTCTTCGAGCGGGGTCTCGGGATCGGGCCGATGACATTGATGCAGGTCGATGTAGTCGGTGCCGAGCCGGCGCAGCGAGGCGTGCACGCTCTCGACGAGGTGCTTGCGCGAGAGTCCGCGGTCGTTCGGGTCGTCGGACATCGGCAGAGCGCACTTCGTCGCGAGCACGAGACGCGGTCGCGGCAGGCCCGCGAGCGCGCGACCGAGCGTGCGTTCCGCCTCTCCGGTGCCGTACGCGTCGGCCGAGTCGAACAGGTTGATGCCGAGCTCGAAGGCGTGGAGCACGATGCGCTCGCTCGCGGCCGCATCGACGCTGCCGCCGAGCGTGAGCCAGGATCCGAGCGCGACCTCCGAGACCGAAAGGCCGCTCGCGCCGAGGCGCCGGTATTTCATCGCGGGCGCCCGCTCAAGCGCGCAAGGCGAAGAGCAGCCCGCCCGCGAGCAGGAGCCCGGCGCTGAAGTGCAGTCCGAAGACGTTCGCGAAGGCGATCGTCATGCGCTTGGGGTCAGCGGGCGAAGCGAGCGCGATGCGCGAGGCCTGCACCGCGAAGGGCAGCGAGAGAAACGAGAGCGCCGACCAGACGGGCAGCGCGCCCGCGGAGATGGCGAGCGCGAGCAGCAGATAGGGCAGGGCGAGGATGGCCGGAACCAATCGCCCCGCGCCTGCCGGTCCCAGCCGCACGATCGGCGTGCGCTTGCCGTGGCGCTTGTCGGCGTCGTGCTGGGGGAAGTGGTGCATGTAGAGAATGGCCATCGCGAGCAAGCCCACGATGCTCGAGACCAGCCAGCACGCGCCGGTGATGGTGCCGGTCTGCACGTAGTAGGTGCCCGCGCCCGCGAGCGGCCCGAAGAGCAGGAACGTCACGGGCTCGCCCGCGCCGTAGTAGGCGATGCGCAGCGGCGGAGCCGTGTAGAAGTAGCCGAGCGCCGCGGCAGCCAGTGCGATCCACAATATGGTGTTGCCCGGTTGCGCGCCGTTCAACACGACGCCGCAGATCAACGCGACCCCCGCACAGATCGCCGCGAAGACGGCGACGCCGCGCCTGCCGAGCGCGCCCGTCTGGATCACGCGGCTGCCGAGCGGGAAGGCGTTCTTGGCGAACTCCGGGTCGGCATCGAGACCGGAGGCGTCGTCGAAGTAGTCGTTCACCAGGTTGACCGCACCCTGCGCGGCCACCATGCCGGCGAGGGTCAGAGCGAAGTAGAGGCCGTTCAGCGGCTGGCCGTCGTAGACGACGAGCGCCGTCACACAGAGCACCGGCATCGCGGCCGCCGTGAGCGAGGGTGCGCGCAGTGCGCGCAGCAGCGTGCCGGGGGAGAGCACGGCTAGCGCGCCTCCGTCTTCACGCGGATGCCGCCCCAGGTCGCGATCGCCCCCTGGCCGTGGCACGACACGCTGCCTTTGCCGGGCACGATGTCCTTCTCGGTCATCATGCCGAGCGCAAGGATCGAGGCGCCGAAGTCGGGCACCTTCGACTCCTTCTTGAGCAGCGCGCCGTCGATGAACCACGCAAGTGTCGCCTCGAAGCGGTCGTAGGCGATCGCGTAGCGGTGGTTCTGGCCGGGCTCCGTGCGTCCCGTGAACTCGTCGAAGAGCGAGAAGAAGCGCGGGCCGGCGTCCCGCTTGGGCGCATTTGCGCCGGGAAACGGCAAGCGCGCGTAGACCGTCGCGAGCAGGCGATTCGCGGTGAAGACGTCGATCGCGACTCCGGCGGCGAGGTCCATCAGGTGGAAGCTCACGAAGCCGTCGTAGAGGTCGTCGTCGCGGGTGCCGGTCACCTGGGCCGACATCTCCCACTCGACCGTCAGCCGACCGTTCTTCGGCGCCTCGAAGGTGCGCGTGGAGAAGTACATGTGCTTGGCGTTGTCGAAGAACTGCACTTCGTCGTTTCCGCGTGTGAACGGCATGGCCGCGACGCGCAAGCGGTCGTTCTGCACCACGACGACGGCATCGGGCTCCTGGTACACCCAGAAGCCGCCGCCCGCCATCGGGAAGCCCGCGGGCATCCAGCCGCGCTCCGCGGGCTCGGACGAGATCACACAGCCAAAGCCACCCACCTCGACCCAGTCCGCTGACATTCGGTCCTCCGGTCGGCGATCTTACCGAATGGTCGCGCCAGCGTCAGAAGTCGTCGTGCGCAAAGTCGACGATCGCAATGCCGGCCAGGAAGTCGGCGAGCTCGTACGGATCGAAGCCGATCTCGAGCCCGACGAAGTAGATCATCACGCCGGCGCCGACCTCGCCCACGCCGTAGGTCGGTGGGTGCCAGGCGCCGCCCAACTTCGTGGGGCCGAGCTCGAGGCCCTTCTGTCCCTCGGTGCCGACCGGCAATGGCAGCGCCGCGCGCCCGCGCGGACCGGGCAGCCCCAGCCAGACCGCGCGGTAGTCGCCGATGAAGACCGGCAGATAGCGCGTGACGCGTGCGCCGGCGCCAAAGCCTGTGCCGACGCGGGCATGCACACGCACGATGTCGCAGAGGTCGAAGAGCCGATTCGGCAGATAGGCGGCGACCCGCCAAGCGCGGTCGCGCGCGCTGGGCGGCGGGGCCGGTTCCTCGGCGCGCGTCTCGAGAGCCAACAAGAGCGCCGCGGCGCTGAGCGCGCAGGCGCATGCGCAGGATCGGGCTCGATGCCCTCTCACGGTCACCCCCCGTGGGTCATCGGTAGCCACTCGAAATCGCGCGCGCCAGCCGGAGTCCACGCAGCGGCGCCCGGTATGATCGCCGTGCATGCAACACACGGCGGTGATCTTCGACCTCGGCGGAGTCGTACTCGACTCCCCGCTCCACGCAATCGCGCGCTTCGAACGCGCGGCGGGAATTCCCGCGGGCTTCATCAATCGCGTCGTCATGACGACGGGCCCGAGCGGCGCCTGGTCGCGGCTCGAGCGCGGGGAGCTGCGCGTCGAGGACTGGATCCCCGCGTTCGAAAGCGACTGCGCCGAGGCCGGAGAGGTGATCTCGGCTGCGCGGATGATGGAAGAGATCCGCACGGCCAGCGAGCCGCGCCCGCGCATGCTTGCCGCGATCCGAGCGATCCGCGGGCGGGGCTTGCGCGTGGGCGCGCTCACGAACAACTGGCTCTCCGAGGAGCCGAGCGCGAATCGCCTCGGCCTCGAGCTGCGCGCGCTCTTCGACGCGTTCGTGGAATCCGCGCTCGTCGGGCTGCGCAAGCCGGATCCGCGCATCTACGAGCACGTCTGCCGGGAGCTCGGTGTGCAGGCGGCGGAGTCGGTCTTCCTGGACGACATCGGCGCGAACCTGAAGACGGCGCGCGCGCTCGGCATGCACACGATCAAGGTGGACACGCCCGAGCAAGCGCTCGCCGAGCTCGAGTCCGTGCTCGGCTTCAGTTTGGCTTAACTTTCCTCGAGCGCGAGGAACTCGCGCGTGATGCGCGCGCTGTCGGGGTGCGCGGCGATGCGCTCGAGCAGAACGCGCTTCTGTTGCGCGGCGGCGAGCGGCGGCTGCTCGATCGTTGCCCACTTCACGATCCCTTCCCAGAACGTGTCCACGACGTCCCGGCCCGGGATCGACCCGCCGTCCCGGGTCTTGAAGTCGAGCTGACGCAGCTCGCCGAGATAGAGGCGCAGCGAGTGCACGTGCACCGCCTCGTCGACACGGATGCGGTTCACGATCTCGGCCGCGTGCTCCGCCTCCGCGCGCCGGCCCTTGAAGAGCTCGGGATCGCGCAGCAGCTTCTCCGTCGAGGAGAAGCCGCGCTCGGCGCGGAACTCGATCATCAACAGATTCGCGAGGAAGTGCACGAGTCGCTCGTACTGGATCGGGAGCCGCGGGAAGACCGCGGCATCCGCGTCGGGACGCCCGATGTTTTCCGGCACGGCGGGCATCGGGAACTCCGTCTTGCCGAAGGCCAGGTCGCGCAGCGCGAACCACATCACGTCGTGGCCGCCCACGCCCGCGGCCGCGTCGCCGCCCTCGTCGACGCCGTGCGCCCACAAGAGGCCTTGGTTCAGGTGACCGATCGCGAGCTCCGAGACGTCCTGCACGGCCAGGTCGCGAAATTCCGGGAAGACCAGGTCGGCGAGCGCCCGCCCGCGCGCTTCGATCATGCCGATGATCGTGAGCGAGTTCCAGAATGTCTGGCCGAGACCCTCGCGGATCAACAGCTTCTGCTGCGCGTCGGAGGGGTAGCGCACGCCCGCGAGCAGCGACGAATCGGCTGCGAGCAGATCCCCTCCGCGCGCGCGCAGCGCGTCGGTCCAAGCGTCGAGCGCGGGCTTGCGCACGAGAGTGCGCGGCGGGATGTAGCGGCCTGCCGCGTCGAAGCCGCCGTGCAAGCGGTGGCCGGCTTCGATCTGCGGGCGCGCGTATTCGTGTGAGCGAAGCAGCTCTTCGGCGCTGTAGCGGAGCTTGGTCACGGCGCGATCTCCTCGGTGTCGACACGGTTCGGTGTTCGCAGCGCACTCGCGCAGAAGCGGACCAGATCCTCGAGCAGCGCGCGGCGCTCGACACCCGCGTGCACGCCGAAGCGCAAGCCCTGCTGCACGAGCCCGACGATGCCGTGCGCGATCACGGCGGGCTCGTAGTCGCGGCGCAGCTCGCCGCGCAGCATGCCTTCGCGCAGCGCCTGGGCGAGCGTCAGGGCGAGTCGGTCGCGCAGGCTCACGCCCTCCGGAACGCCCGCCGCGAGCACGGCCGCATCGGCGAATGCCGCGGCCAGCACGCCCGGATGCGCCTCCGCGTACTCCACGATCGCCTCGAGCGAGCGCATCAGGCGCTCGGAGAAGTCGCGGGCGTCGGCAGTGCGTGTGCGCACGCGCTCCATCAGCTGCTGGGCGGCTTCCTCGGTGAAGGCGAGGAACGCGGCGCGCTTGTCGGCGAAGTGCAGATAGAAAGTTCCGACGGCCACGTCTGCCGTGCGCGCGATGTCCTGCGGACGCGTGGCGTCGTAGCCGTTCTGGGCGAAGAGCGTGCGCGCGGCGTCGAGCAGCTGCCGTCGAGTCTGCGCCTTTCGCCGTTCGCGCCGAAGTGGGGGATCGGTCGGAGTAGGGCGTCGCCTCGGGTTCACGTGGCTGATTATTTGTCAGCGATGAATTGGAGTCAACGTCGTTCCAGGACCCGATATCGATTCAATCGCCCCCCGCGGCCGTCGCTCGCGAACGCAAGCCGCGGCTTCAGCGGCAGATCCGCGAGCAGGCGCGTCTCCTCGGCCAGGTCGGTGTAGTGGCAGTAGCGGAGAAGCGGCGAGTCGTCGGCGCCCCAGCGGAGCAGGACGTCGCCGGGCTCGAGCGCGCCCGCGAGCTCGGTGGGGGTGTCGGCGATCGCTTTCGCCGCCAGACGCGGCTCGCGCGCGAAATCCCAGAAGGCGAGCGCGAGAAGTCCGCCCGGGGCGAGCCGGTCCGCGAGCGCCTCGAGCAGCGCACGCCGCCTGGACTCTCCGGGGATGTGGTGCAGAAGGCCGAAGGCGGCGATGCAATCGAAGCGCTCGCGCGGCAAGGCCGACTCGAGCGGCTCGAGCACCAGATCTGCGCGGAGCAGGCGCGCACCGGCGATCCCCGCGACCGCGTGCTCGGCCAGGGCCAGCAGAGGTGCGCTGGCGTCGATCCCGCAGTACAGAAAGGGTGTCTTGAGCCAAGCGACGAGAAAGCGCGCAAAGCGGCCGTTGCCGCAGCCGACGTCGAGGATCGAGGGCTCCGGCCGCGCCCGAAGGAGTGGCAGAAGCTCGTGCCAGCCGGGCCAGGGCGCGCGGCGCGTCTCGTCGAAGAGCGCGGCGGCGTCGCAGTAGAAGGTCTGGTTCAGCGCGTTCAGCGCGCGCGCGGCGGCGTCGTTCACGCCGTCACCGGGGAGGCGAGGTGCAGACGAGACGAGCGGACTTCGACCCGCAGCTCCATGAGGCGGGGCTCGTGGCCGTGCTGCGCGCGCTCGCCGCGTCGCCGAGCTGGGACAGCCGGTCGCTCGACGCGCTGCTGCGCCGTCATCCGCGCGCCGGGCGAGGCTTGTTCTCGCGTGCGGAGCTGCTCGCCGGCCTGTCGAAGTTCTCGGCGCAGCTCGAGCTCGGCGCCTGCCACGACGAGCTCGCCGAGCGCCTGCGGCGGCGGCGCGTTCGTACGCTTTCCGGTGTCGCTCCGGTCACGGTCTTCACCAAGCCCCATCCCTGTCCCGGGCGCTGCATCTTCTGCCCGACCGACGTGCGCATGCCCAAGAGCTATCTCTCCGCCGAGCCCGGCTGCCAGCGGGCGGCTCAGTATCACTTCGATCCCTATCAGCAGACCGCCGGGCGCCTCCGGGACTTTCGGGCGATCGGCCACGCCGTCGACAAGGTCGAGCTGATCGTACTCGGCGGCACCTGGTCTGCGTACCCGCTCGGGTATCGGATCTGGTTCATCAAGCGCTGCTTCGACGCGCTGAATCAGACGGGCGAAGCGGTCGCGGCGGGCGACACGGCGAGCGAGCGTGCGAGCTGGAGCGAGCTCGACGCCGCGCAGCGCGCGAACGAGAGCGCCGTGCGCCGCTGCGTGGGACTCTCGCTCGAGACGCGCCCCGATCACATCTCGCGCACGGAGGTGGTCGAGCTGCGCAGATTAGGCGCAACGAAGCTCCAGCTCGGCGTGCAGAGCCTCTCGGACGACGTTCTGGCGCGCAATGCGCGTGGACACGGCGTCGGCGAGACGCGCGCGGCGATGGGGCTCTTGCGCTCCGCCGGTTTCAAGCTGCACGCGCACTGGATGCCGAATCTGCTCGGCTCCTCGCCCGCGGATGACCTCGCCGACTTCGAGCGCTTGTTCGCCGATCCTGCCCTGCGGCCCGACGAGCTGAAGATCTACCCGTGCTTCCTGATCGGGGGCACGGAGCTCGTCGCGCACTGGCGCGCGGGCGAGTGGCGCCCGTACACGGATTGCGAGCTCGTGAGCCTGCTCGCCGATTGCATGGCGCGCACGCCGCGCTGGTGTCGGCTCACGCGCATCGTGCGCGACATCTCCGCGCAGGACATTCTGGCCGGCAGCAAGACCGCGAACCTGCGCGAGCTTGCGGAGGCGCGACTTCGCGAGACCGGCCGAAGCTCGGCCGACATTCGCGCACGCGAGATCCGCGCCGATGCCGCGGCCGCGAGCGACGTTCGGCTGCGCGAAACGGAATACGCCGCAGCGTCGGGCCGAGAGCTCTTCATCGAAGCGGTGACCGACTCCGATCGCCTGCTCGGCCTCGCGCGCCTCTGGCTGCCGGGCGAACCCGCCTGGCTCGACGAGCTCCGCGGCGCCGCTCTGCTGCGCGAGCTCCACGTCTACGGCGCCCTCGCACCCCTCGGCACCCGCGGGGCGCACCACGCCCAGCACCGCGGTCTCGGCCAGCGCCTGCTGTCCCGCGCGGCCGACCTCGCCTGCGCCGCCGGCTTCGCCCGCCTCACCGTCATTTCCGCCGTCGGCACCCGCCGCTACTACGAGCAGCGTGGATTCGAGCGCGGCGACCTCTACCAGTCCCTCGAGCTCTGAACCATCTGCTCGACGCCAAATCGCGCGCCGGTGACAGCATGCCACCCGCAAGCCGCGCCAAAGGCGCGGCGCGCAGCGAGGCAAAGCCGAGCGAAGTGTGGCTGGCCGGGCTATGCCCGGCCGGGCCCCACTAAGTCAAGGCTCGAAGTCCCGCACCTTGCGCCCGACCACCGCCACATGGAAGAGCGGCGTGCCGTGGGTCCCGAAGCGGTGGCGATAGCGCTGCTGGGTCGCCACGTTCATCGCGCCGCTCTGGATCATGCGGTGGATGATGCGCGCGAAGCGCGAGTCGCGGCCGCCCTCCGCATTCTCCGCGTTCAGATGGAAGGCGACCCAGCCGTCGGGCGCGAGCAGGTTGAAAGCCTCGGTGAACGCGTTCGGCGCGGGCTCGTCGGCGGCGAGCGCGTCGACGCAGACCAGACAGTTGAAGTCGTAGTTCATGAGCTCGTCGCGCTGGGTCTCCGAGAGGCGGCGCATGTCGAGTACGAGATAGTTCCGGTAGACGTCGGGGTGGTCGCGCTCCGCGGCGGCCGCGGCGGCAGCCGAGGCGTCGATCCCGACGACCTCGCTGATACCGAGCGAGGCGAGCTCCTCACCCATCCAGCCATTCCCCGCGCCCAGATCGATGACGCGCAGATCCGCAGCGCGCTTGCCCGCGGCACGCAGCTGGCGGTCGAGAAGGTGGCAGAGGGCGCCCGGCGCATTGCCGCGCAGAAGCGTTCGAACCAAGCGCTCGTAGACGCCAGGCCATTCCCAGAGCCGGGCATCCCCCCGCAGCCGGACCTGCCGCCAGGTGCCGGCATCCTCGACCAGGCAGTAGCCGGCTTCCTTCCCGTTCTGGGAGGCGGCGTCTGGCAGAGCGACTTCGCGGGACTCGGCGCCTCGGCTTGGCCCGGAGCGCAGGAGCGACTCTGCCGGAGCACTCATCGCCTCTCCTGTCTTGGCGCGCGCCCGGGGGAGCGAGCCGGGGGTGTGACTTTCTTGATATACGAGAGAAGTCGCGCCGAGTAAAGGGTTGTTGCGCGCTCGGGCCCGTCGGCACGCCCATGACGTAACGCGGCGAAGCTATTCGGATACTCTGCCGGCATGAAAGAAGTTCAACCGGGACGCGTGGTCATCGTGACGGGTGGAAGCGGTGCGCTAGGCCGAGCGAACGTGACAAGGTTCCTTGCAGGGGGAGACCGCGTAGTCGTCCCCTGGATCCTGAAGGTGGAACGCGACGCGATCGCGGCCGAGGAGGGCCCGGCCGTCGCCTCCGGACGTCTGGTCCTGATCGAGGCGGATCTGGCCGAGGACACCGGCGCGCGCGCCGTCGCGGCCGCGCTGCCGGACGTGGACGTCTTGGTGAACGGAGTCGGCGGCTTCGCCGGCGGGGCGCCGCTGCACGAGACCGATCTCGAGGTTTGGGACCGGATGTTCCGGACGAACGTGCGGACGGCCGTCGCGATGAGCCGCGCCGTCTTGCCAGGAATGCTCGCGCGCGGCCGCGGCTCGATCGTGAACGTCGCCTCGCGCGCCGCGTTCGAGCGTCCTCCCGGGCTGGCCGCCTACGCGGCGTCGAAGGCCGCGGTCGTCGCGCTGACCGAGAGCTTGCAGCGCGAGGTCCTGGCGCACGGCCTCCGGGTGAATGCGGTCGTGCCGACGACGATCGACACGCCGGCGAACCGCGCGGCGATGCCCGGCGCCGACTTCTCGCTGTGGACGCCGCCCGCGCGCATCGCCGACGTGATCCACTGGCTCGCGAGCGACGCGAGCGCGACCGTGCGCGGCGCGCTAGTTCCGGTCTGAGCCGCGCCCCCGCTCGCGCAGGAAGTTGTTCGCGAGTGCGTCCACGTACTCGTTCCAGCGCGAGCCGTCGTGCGCCTTGATCCAGCGCAGCTGCACGTGCGGATGCGCGCGCGCCAAGCGGTAAAGCGTCTGAACGAGCTCGAGATTCGCGATCGGTCCGGTCTTGCGCTTCCAACCGCGGCGCTCCCAGCCGGCAGCCCACTCGTTGATGGTCTTCACGCACAGATCGCTGTCGGAGAACACGGTCGCACGGGCGTCGGCGGGGAGCGCGCGAAAGGCCTCGATCAGCGCCATGAGTTCCATGCGGTTGTTCGTGGTCGCGGGGTCGCTCCCGTGCTTCTGCGCGACGATGCGATTCTCGTCGACCCAGACGAAGCCCCAACCGCCGGGGCCGGGATTGCCCTCGCAGGCACCGTCGGTGAAGACGCCGCTCTTGGGCCCGCCGTGGTGGCGCTCGAGCACCTGCTCGGGTGTGAGCAGCAGGGTGGTGCGCGCTCGGCTCATCGGCTGCGAACTCCTTCGCGCAGTTGGTTTACACTTCCGCGATCGGGACGCCACGGCCCGACGCGAAGGAGCGCTTCGAATGGCCAAAGAAATCGTGATCACCGACGAGATGAAGGCGCAGATCGGCAAGGAGTCGCCGCCGTGGATCCATGAGGTGACGACGACGAGCGTGCGCATGTTCGCGCGCGGTGTCGGCTACACGGATCCCGTCTACTTCGACGTCGATGCTGCGCGCAAGGCGGGTTACCGGAGCCTGCCCGCGCCGCCGACGTACCTGGGCACGCCGGTCTTCATCCCCGGTCGCTCGAGCGACACCTTCAGCGGTCCGACCGAAGGCCAGCCGTCGGTGAAGCACGGCCTTCCGGGTCTGCTCGACGGCGGCACAGAGACCGAGTACTTCGACCAGATCTGCGCGGGTGACAGTCTGATCGTGGTGAGCCGGGTCGCGGGCCTCGACATCCGCGAGAGCAAGGGACTCGGCAAGATGCTGCTCACGACCAGCGAGACGACGTACACCAATCAGCAAACGGGCAAGCTCGTCGCGCGCCAACGCGCGCAGGCGATCTTCTACTAGGCCTGGGGGAAGTCATGGCAGTCACTTGGGAGAGTCTCGGGGAAGGTCAGACGCTGCCCGCGCTCGACAAGCAGCCGGGTGTAACGCAGCTCGTGAAGTACGCCGCGGGCTCGGGCGACTTCAATCCGCTGCACCACGATTTCAACTTCCCGCAGGCGAAGCAGATCGGCTCGATCATCGTGCACGGCCGATTCAAGTACGCCGCGCTGGGAGAGCTCGTCTCCAACTGGCTCGGCCACAACGGCCGTATCCAGAAGATCGCTTGCCAGTACAGAGGCATGGACATGCCGGATCAGCCGATCCGCTGCCGGGGAACCGTGAAGCGGAAATGGGAAGAGGGCGGCGTGAAGCTCGCGCAAGTCGAGATCTGGACCGAAAACGCGCAGGGCCAGAAGACCACGCCGGGCGAGGCGATCGTCGTCTTCCACTAGCCACGCGCGCAACCGCAGCCGAACCAGCCGGTTAGCCCGTTCGAGACCCTGTCGATAAGGCCAGGGCGAGAGCGGAGATCAGCGATGACACGGAATGCGGTTTCGAATTGGAAAGTCCTGGCGCTCGCTCTGCTTCTTTGGATCTCTGCGCCGCAGGTGCGCGCGGAAGAGCCCACCGTGGAGACGGGCGAAACACCGGCCGTCGATCCCGCCCCGACGCGCACGGTCGAGAGCGAGACGACCGGCACGACCACCAAGACCGAGGACGGCCGCGAGTGGCAGCGGTCGACGACCGGCACCGTCACCGGTTCGCAAGGCGGGGAACGCGACTACACGGTCGAGCGCAGCGGCTCGGTCACACACGGCGCTGAGGGCGTGACCACGCGCGAGTCGAGCCAGACTTACACGAACGAGCAGGGCAAGCGGGTCACTGTCGACAAATCCGGCACGGCCACCAAGAACGCTGATGGCTCCGTCTCCTATCAGGGCACGAAGACGGTGACCCACCCGAGCGGAGAGAGCCGGAGCTACGAGACGACCGGCAGCTCCAAGGTCGAGACGGAAGAGGACGGCTCCAAGACCCGCGAAGGCAGCCACACCACGACCAACACCGAGACGGGGCGCTCGCGCACGGTCGAGAACTCGAGCCAAGTGACGCCCACCGAGAACGGCAAGACCTTTACGAACGATCGCAAGGTCGAGAACTCTGCGGGCGGCTCGCATTCGAGCCACACCGAAGGCCAGGTGACACGAAACGGTGACGGCACCGGAAGCGCCACGTCGCACACCGATCGCCAGGGAACGACGGCGCGCGGCAAGACCTGGAGCGGCTCGACCGATCGCCAGGGCTCGTACGAGCGGAGCAACGGCAGCGTGAAGACGCAGCGCTCCGCAACGCATTCTGGCTCCGGGAAGCGCGGAGCGCGCCGCCACTAGCGGCTCAGCCGCGCTGGCGCAGGACCTCGTAGAGCGCGATCGCGGCCGTGTTCGAGAGGTTGAGCGAGCGCAGCGCTGGGTCCGCCATCGGCACGCCCACGAGCCGATGGCGCCAGCGCTCTCGGATCGCGTTGGGGAATCCTCCGCTCTCGCCGCCGAAGACCAGCACCGTGCGCCGGCCGCAGTCGACGTCCCAGAGGGTGCGTTCCGCGTCGGCGCTGAAGAAGTACGGCTCGCCGAGCGAGGGCAGCGCGAGCTCGAGGCTCGCCCAGTCCGGCCAGAGGCGCGGCGCGACGCGCGCCCAGTAGTCGAGCCCGGCGCGGCGCACGGCGCGCTCTGTGAGCGAAAAGCCGATCGGCTCCACCAGGTGCAGCTGCGCGCCGGCGGCGAGGCAAGTGCGCCCGACGCTGCCGGTGTTCCAGGGGATCTCCGGGTGCACGAGCACGACGTGCAGGTCGTCGCGAGTCGCGAGGGGTCGGCCGCGCATGTCCGCCACGATCGCGCAGGCGCGTGCGCCGCGCGACCCGCGCCGCCCTCCGGTCGGCTGCGCCGCGCCGCGCGCTGCGCTTGCTAGTCTCGCGGGCGATGAGCTCCGCAGCCGACACGCCGCGCCGTCTACGCGCGTGGCTCGACACGGCCGCGTCCCGCTGCGGCCTGGCGCGGATCGGTGTCGCGCGGGTCGAGCCCTGGCCCGAGCTCGCGCGCGTGCGCACCTGGGTCGAACGCGGCTACGCCGGCGAGATGAACTACATCGCGGCGCGACTCGAGGAGCGGGAGGATCTCGATCGCGTCTTCCCGGGCGTGCGTTCGGTGATCGTCGCGGCGGTCGCCTATGACACCGGCGAGCCGGACTCGCGATCGCCGCGCGATCCGTCGCGCGGCTGGGTCTCGCGCTACGCCTGGGGTGACGACTACCACGACGTCGTCGGCGCGCGCCTCGACGCCTTGGTCGCGGCGCTTCGCGCGGAGCACCCGGTCGGTGCGTTCCGCCGCTACGTCGATACCGGCTCCGTGCCCGAGCGTCTGCTCGCGGAGCGGGCCGGCGTGGGCTGGATCGGCAAGAACGCCTGCGCGATCGATCCCGAGCTCGGCTCGTACCTTTTTCTCGGCGTCATCCTGACCGACGTCGAGATCGCGCCCGACGCGCCCGCGCTCGACCACTGCGGCAGCTGTCGCGCCTGTCTCGACGCCTGTCCGACCGCGGCCTTCCCCGAGCCGCGCGTGCTCGATGCGCGCCGCTGCATCTCGTACCTGACGATCGAAAAACGCGGTGCCCTGCCGGCCGAGCTGCGCGAGAGCATCGGCGCGCACGTCTTCGGCTGCGACATCTGCCAGGAGGTCTGTCCGTGGAATCAACGCCGTGCGCGGCCGCTCGCGGACGAGGCGCGCTTCGCGCCGCGCGCGGAGTGGTTTGCGCCGTCGCTGCGCGAGCTGCTCGCGCTCGACGACGAGGTCCTCTGCGCGCGGCTGCGCGGCACGGCGCTGCGGCGCGCGAAGCTCGCCGGTGTGCGGCGCAACGCTCTGATCGCGGCGGGGAACTCGCGCGACGCGAGCCTGCTTCCGCTGGTCGAGCGCTGGCTCGGCGCGAGCGATGCTGGCATCGCGGATGCGGCGGAGTTCGCGCGCGCGGGACTCAAGGCCGCGCTGTCGCCACCAACAGACCCGGCAAGTCCGACATGAGGCCGTCCACGCCGAGCGCGAGCAGGCGCTTCATCTCGTCGGCTTCGTTGATCGTCCAGACGTGCACGAAGAGCCCGAGCGCGTGTGCGGCCCGCACGAGCTCGTGCGTCACCAGCGGACGGCCGAACGCCTCGGGCGGAAGCTGCAGCGCGTGACCTCGCGGCCGAAAGCCCTCGAGCCGACCCTCGGCCGCCGCCTTCACGAACTCGATCACGTCGGCGGTCGAGGACCCGAGCGCCGTGCCGGGAGCGAGCGCGACGAGCTCGGCCAGGATCGGCTCCTCTGCCGACGCGAGCAGCACGCGCTGCGCCGCGTTCGCACGCCGCACCACACGCACGACTTCGTGCGCGATCGCGGGCTCTGCCTGCTTCACCTCGAGGTTTACGCGAGCCTGCGGAAACGCCTCGAGGACCTCGGTGAAACGGGGTACCCGCACGCCCGCGCCGCGGAACGGAAACGTCTGGCCATCGAGCGTGAAGCGGTGCCCCGCATCCAGGCGCTCGAGCTCGGCGTAGGAGAGGTCCGAGACGACGCCCTCGCCATCGGTGGTCCGCGCGAGCTCCGCGTCGTGCAGCACGACGATCTCTCCGTCGCGCGTCGCGTGACAGTCCATCTCGAGGTACGGCACGCCGTGAGCGAGCGCGCGCGCGAACGCGAGCAGGGTGTTCTCGGGTGCTTCGCCGCTCGCGCCGCGATGGCCGAAAAGATGCGGACCCGGGATGTCGAAGTAGGGGTGCATGTGTGCACGCTACGAAGAGAAGGGCGTGGTTGACAAGCCCGCCGCAGCCGCGAGCCTGAGCGGCAAGGCCCGATGAGCGTTCTGACCCGCGACGCGATCCTGCATGAGCTCGCAACCGGAAGGTTGCGATTCGAGCCCTTCGGCATGGACCAGGTGGGACCGGCCTCGATCGACCTGCACCTGGGCGACGAGCTGCGCGTGCCGATCGAGAGCCGGAACGGCCCGATCCACGTGACCGACGACGCCACGGCCGACACGGCGACGCGCGTGGTTCCCTTCAAGGAGCCCTATCTGCTCGAGCCCGGGCAGACGGTCCACGGCATCACCCGCGAGCGCATCTTCTTGCCGCCCGACCTGTGCGGCTGGCTCGAAGGCCGCAGCCGGATCGCTCGGCTCGGCCTGACGGTGCACGTCACGTCCGGCTTCGTGCAGCCCGGCGTCTCGAACCACCAGGTGCTCGAGATGAGCAACGTCTCGGGACGCGCGCTCTTGATCCACCCGGGCATCCGCATCTGCCAGATCGTACTGCAGCGCTGCGAGGGCGAAGCGGTCTACCGCGGCCAGTTCGCGGAGCAGCGCTCGCCGTGAGGGCGGTCGCGCAGCGGGTCAGCCGCGCGCGCGTGCGAGTTGCGGGCGAGGTCGTGGGCGAGCTGCAGGCGGGGCTGCTGGCGCTCGTCGGTGTCGCGCGCGGCGACGACGAGGCCGATGCGCGCGCACTCGCCGAGAAGCTCGTGCACCTGCGCGTCTTCGCGGATGCGAGCGGCGCGATGAATCGCTCCTTGCTCGAGGTGGGTGGCGCGCTCGGCGTCGTGTCGCAGTTCACACTGCTTGGTGATTGTCGGAAGGGCCGCCGCCCGAGCTGGGACGCCGCCGCCAAACCCGAGCACGCCGAGCGCCTGATCGAGCAGGTGGTCGGCCACGCGCGCTCGCTCGGCGTGACCGTCGTCACCGGCGTCTTCCGCGCGGAGATGGAAGTGGAGCTCACCAATGCCGGGCCGGTGACGCTGCTCCTCGACACGGCGCGGCTTTTTTAGGAAAGTCCGTGGTCATGAAGAACTGGGGGGTTCGAGGTCTTCTGCTATTGGCGCTGCTGGCAGCGCTGAACGTCTCCACTTCGGCTCGCGCCGAGGAGAAGCGGGAGCGCAACATCGCGGCTCACTATGGACTGGGCGTGGGTGCCGCGCTCTGCTCGCTGATCTATGGGCCGGTGAAGATCGTGTATGCGACGCTGGGCACGATCACGAGCGGGCTGGCCTGGGCGCTCACGGGCGGGCGCACCGACGTCGCCCGCGAGATCATCACCGCCTCGGTGCGCGGCGACTATGTCGTCACGCCCGAGAACCTGACCTTCAACGAGCCGCTGGTTTTCACGGGACGAGAAGGCGCGCTCGACGAGCCGCCGGCCGACGACTCCACTCAGTGGCAGTGAGCGGGCGGCGCGCGCGCCGCGCTGCTCTGGGCTTGCTGCTCGCCGCGCTGCTTTCCGGCTGTCGTGAGGCGAAGCCGCCCGCGGCAGTCGCGGCGCCCGAGTTCGATCTCCCACTCGTCGGTGGCGGCCGTGTCTCGCTCGCTGCGCTGCGCGGCCAGACTCTGCTCCTGGATTTCTGGGCGACCTGGTGCGCGCCGTGCGTGCTCGAGATCGGTGAGCTGAACGCGCTGCAGAACGAGCTTGCCGGGACAGACGTGCGCATCCTCGCCATCTCGATCGACACGCTCTCAGCCGAGGAGCTCGCGCGCTGGGTCGCCGAGCACGGCATCGCGTATCCGGTCGCGCTCGCGAGCAGCGATCTCGCGGTCGCCTACGGCGCCGACGCATTTCCATTTCACGTCCTGCTCGGCGCCGATGGAACCGTGCTCGAACGACTCGAGTCGGGCTTCCATGATCGAGCGGAGCTGCGCGCGCTCGTCGCGCGACACCGCGCGGGCTAGGAGCCTGACCTGTACGTAGACTCACACGCCGGGTCTGGACGCGCATCCATCCGCGCTGCCGGCGTTGCGCTCGCTCGCAGAATCCACCGATTCGCCTGCGCCACCGCGGGCCAGCGGCCTGCGGTCCGCTGGCCGCGCCTTGGCCCCGCGGCGTCTGCGCGCCCAGCCCTCGACGCGGAGTCTTGGGTCAGGCTCCTCGCTCAAGCGCGCCTGCGCGTCCGTCGATCTGCTCGGCAGGCCAGAGGCCGAGGCTCGCGCGCATGAAACCCGAAGAGATCGAGCGGCGCTTCGCGAAAGGCGAGACGATCGTCGAACGCGGCTCTCGCGAGCGCACGCTGTACGTCGTACGCGGCGGCAACGTCCTCGTTCACGTCAACGAGGCACAGGCGCCGTACCTGCTCGGTCCCGGCGACATCTTCGGCGAGGCCGCCGCCATCCTCGGCCGGCCGTCGCCCTTCCGCGCCGAGGCGGAGGGCGAGACCACCGTCCTTGCGCTGGACGTCTCGCTGCTGAACGTTCTGATTCGCGAGAGCGGCGAGTTCGCCTTCCGGCTGATCCAGGTGCTCACCGAACGCATCGGCCACGCGCGCGAGGAGGCGGTCGCCGAGGTCGTGCCTGTGGAGCCCGAGCCGCCGCGCGAGGGCGCGAGCCAGGACGCGCGCACGCTCGGCGCGCTCGCGCGGGCGATCCTGGCGCGACGCATTCCCGGCGAAGTTCCGACGCCGGTGAGCGGCAAGCTGATGGATCTCGCCGCCGCCGCGAAGCTCCCGATCAAGCCAGCGTATCTGTGTCTGCAGGAGTTGCTCGACCGCCGGCTGATCGGTCTGGTCGACGACCAGCTCACCGTGCTCGAGCCCGAAGAGCTCGCTTCCGTAGCACAGCGGAGCACTTAGGCGCGCTTGCTTCCTCTGGCATCGCGGGTTAGAAACGCGCGATGCGTCGCCTCCGAGTGCTCCTCGTCCTGGGGGCGGTGTTGCTCGCCGCGGCCACGCGCGAGGCGAGGGGGCAAGAGGCCGAGCCGACGCTTCCGCCGCCGCCCGCCGAGCTCGAAGCGATCGTCCCGCTCCCGCCGCCTTTGTTCACGCTCGTCGCCGACGAGGCGACCTACGACAGTGCGCGCGACATCTACGAGGCGACGGGGAACGTCCGGATCACGCAGGCTGACGGTCGCGTGCTCGCGACCGATTGGATCGTCTTCAACGCCACCACGCGCACCGGCGTGGCAACCGGCGACGTGCGCGTGGTCGACGAGCAGAACACCGTGCGCGCAGAGTTCGTCGCGGTCGATCTGACCTCGACGGTCTCGGTCGCCGTTCGTGGCTCGCTCGACAATCCGCAGCCCGGCTTCGCGGTGCGCGGCGAGGTCATCGAGCGCACCGGCGTCGACACGTTCCACATCGAGGACGGCAGCTTCACGACCTGCCACTGTCCGCCCGAGTCGGGTCGCCGGCCGTGGGAGATCGACGTCGAAGACGCCGACCTCGAGCTCGGCGGCTACGCGGTCGGCCGCAATCTCTGGTTCAAGATGTTCGAGATTCCGGTTCTGTACGTCCCGTGGCTCGTGTTTCCGGTGAAGACCGAGCGCCAGACGGGATTCCTGATGCCGAGCTTCGCGCAGTCGAGCTTGAACGGAACCGAGCTCTCGCTGCCGTTCTTCTGGGCGGTGTCCGAAGCTGTGAACCTGACGCTTCAGCCGCAGTGGATCAGTCGGCGTGGCTGGAAGCCGAAGGCGACCACTGAGTACGTGTTCGGCGAGAGCGCCTTTGGACAGGGGGGCGCGTCGATCCTTCCCAACGATCGCAAGATCAAGGGCGATCCGAATACACTTTTCAGCGACAATCGCTGGGCGTATTGGCTGCGGCACGAGCAGCCGTTGGCGCCCGGCATCCGCGTCGGTCTCGACGTGAACGAGATCAGCGACAACGAGTACCCGGTCGACTTCCGCGACCTCGGGCGCGACGTCGAACACCAGCGCCAGCTCGAGAGCTCCGGCTGGCTGACGGCGGCGCGCGACGGCCTCTACGGCGGCGTGGTCGCGTCGCTGAACGACGATCTGCAGAACCCCAACGACCTCGACCGCGACGGCTACTTCCTGCAGCTGTTGCCCGACCTGCGCGCGGGAACGCTCCCGCGCCAGTTCTTCGGGCTGCCGCTGCGAACGGGGCTGGAGACACGCTTCACCAACTTCGTGCAGACCTCCGCACAGGACACGATCTTCGGCGTCGTCGTCGGCGTTCCGGGCCAGATCGCGCCCGTGAACGGCCAGTTCTTCGACACGGGCGAGGACGGGCGCTTCACCGGCGGGGAGCCGGCCGCCAACGGTGACTTCAACACCGTCGACAACGACCGCGACGATGTCGGCAACCCCGAGGCGATCACGCAGACGGAGGGCGACGGGGTCTTCCAGGAAGGCGAGCTGCTCGCCGCCGATGGCCAGCGCATCGATCTGTATCCGACGCTCGCGCTCCCGCTCCAGCTCGGGAGCTTCGAGCTGCTGACCGAAGGCGGCGTGCGCGAGACGCTGTACTTCCCCAGTCTGGGCGCGAACGAGAACCGCACGATCTACACCGCACGCGGTGATCTGCGCTCGCGTTTCGGACGCGATTTCGCCGTCGGAACCGTGCCACTGCAGCACATCGTCGAGCCTAGGCTGGCGTTCGCAGGCGTCTTCGCACCGAACCAGGACAAAAACCCGCTCTTCATCCCCGAGGCGCAGCGGGTCGAGCCGCGACTGATCGATGGCGACATCCGGCTGGTCACGCGCGACCCGAGCGATCGCGTTCCCGACACGCGTCTGATGCAAGTTCAGCTCTCGAACCGGCTCTACGGCCCGTCGCGCGACGACGCCCTGCCGGCGCGGCTCTACGGGGAGCTGCGCGTCGGGTCCGGCTATGACTTCGAACAGAGCGCGTTCACGCGGATCTTCGCGCTCACTGAACTTCGGCCGTCGCGCGAGTTCTCCGTTGCGGTCGGCGCGGGCTGGGATCCCGAGGCGCATCAGCTGCGCGACGTGGCGGCCTCGGCCGGTTGGGAGTCCGACACGGGCAATAAGCTGACGGTCGGCTACCGCTACAACCGCGACCCGGGCCCGATCTTCGAGAGCTTCCTTGCGCGCGGCCAGATCTTCGACGCGCCGGATACGCGCACGGACAAGGTGAACCAGCTGAATCTGTCCGCGTACATCGTCGCGACTCGCAATATCGAGCTCTTCGCCGAGGGCTTCACTTCGGTCGTCAGCTCCGGCACGGACGGCGGTCGGGTCGGGATCGTGCTGATCTCCAGCTGCAAGTGTTGGGACATCGTGACCGAGCTCGAGAAGCGGGCGCGCCCCGACGACACGCGATTCACGGTCCAGGTGCGGCTCACCGGGATTGGCGACCGCGGGCGCGCGAGCAGCGTCGATCGGCGCGGGCTCGACCGCACGTACTGGTAGGCGCCCGAAGCAGCGCCAGAGGTTGACGCTCCGCGGAGCCTGTGAGAAAGTTCGGCGCGATGAAAGCGGTGGCGCCATGGCTCGGCCTGACCTCGAGGAATTCCGCTCACTCGCTCGCGCCGGCTCTGCCGTACCGCTCGTCCGCGAGGTCCTAGCCGACCTCGACACCGCTCTCGCGATCTTCCTCAAGGTCGATGACGGGCGACACTCCTTCCTGTTCGAGTCCAACGCGGGCGGTGAGCGCTGGGGGCGGTACAGCTTCATCGGGATCGGCGCGCGCGCGATCTTCCGGGCCCACGAAGGGCGAGTCGAGATCCGGCGCGGGGAGACCGTCCGCAACGTCACTCTGGCGAGCGACCGCAGCGAGGACCCGCTCGACCACCTGCGACGGCTCCTTGCCGAGCTCGCGCCCGCGCCGCTCCCCGATCTGCCGCGCTTCTCGGGCGGCGCGGTGGGCTACGTGTCGTATGACTGGGTGCGCTACGTGGAGCGCCTGCCGGAAACCAACCCCGACCCGCTCGGACTTCCCGACTGCTGGTTCGTCTTCCCCGAAACCGTGCTCGTGCACGACCGACTCCGCCAGCGGCTCTCGATCATCCACGATCTCGAGCTGCGCGCGGGTGAATCCGCGGACGCCGCCTACGCGCGGGGAATGCGCGCGCTCGACGAGGTCGAGAAACGGCTCGCGCAGCCGACACCGCGACAGCCCGGCGTCGCGGCCGAGCCCGCGAAGCTCGAGCCGGTCTCGAACGTCACGCGCGCGCGCTTCGTCGAGATAGTCGAGCGCTGCAAGGCGTACATCCACGCCGGCGACATCTTCCAGGTCGTGCCGTCTCAGCGCTTCACGCTGCCGCAGCGCTGCGAGCCGTTCCAGATCTACCGGCAGCTGCGCGTGCTGAACCCGTCGCCGTACCTGTTCTTCATGCGCTGCGGCGATCACGTCGTGCTCGGCTCGTCGCCCGAGATCCACGTGCGGCTCACCGACGGACTGATCGAGCTGCGGCCGCTGGCGGGCACCGCGCCGCGCGGTGCGACACCGGAAGAGGACAAGGAGATCGAGAAGCGCCTGCTCGCGGATCCGAAAGAGCTCGCCGAGCACGTGATGCTCGTCGACCTCGGCCGCAACGACGTCGGGCGCGCGGCCGAGATCGGCTCGGTCGTCGTGGACGAGTTCGAAGTCATCGAGCGCTATTCCCACGTCATGCACATCGTCTCGAACGTGCGCGGCAAGCTCCGCCCCGACAAGGACGCCGTCGACCTGCTGCGCGCGACGTTCCCGGCGGGCACGGTGAGTGGCGCGCCGAAGGTGCGCGCGATGCAGGTCATCGAAGAGGTCGAGCCCGAGCGCCGGGGTCTCTACGCGGGCTGCGTCGGCTACTTCGACTACCACGGGAACATGGACACCTGCATCGCGCTGCGCACGTTGCTCGTGAAGGACGGTCGGCTCTACATCCAGGCCGGCAGCGGCGTGGTCGCCGATTCCGACCCCGAGAAGGAGTTCGAAGAGACACTGCACAAGGCCGGCGCGCTCTTGCGCGCGATCGCGCTCGCGGGAGACGCGTCGTGAAGCTGCTCGTGATCGACAACTACGACTCGTTCACATACAACCTCGTGCAGTATCTCGGCGAGCTCGGCGCGAGCTCCGATGTCGTGCGCAACGACGAGATCACCGTCGAGGACGTCGGCCGGCGCGGCGCGGACGCGATCGTGATCTCGCCGGGCCCGTGCACGCCGAACGAGGCGGGGATCAGCGTGGCCACGATCCTGCGCTACGCGGGGCAGATCCCGATGCTCGGCGTCTGTCTCGGCCACCAGTCGATCGGCCAGGCGTTCGGCGGACGCGTCGTGCATGCCAAGCAGCTGATGCACGGCAAGACGTCGTGGATCCGGCACGCGGGTAGCGATCTCTTCGCGGGTCTTCCCAATCCCTTCGAGGCGACGCGCTACCACTCGCTCGCGGTCGCGCGCGAGGATCTGCCCAGCGCGCTCATCGTCACCGCGGAGACGGACGACGGCGAGATCATGGGCATGCGCCATGCCCGGCACGCGGTGTTCGGCGTGCAGTTCCACCCCGAGTCGATCCTGACCGTGCACGGCAAGGACCTGCTGGCGAACTTCCTGCGACTCGCGCGCGACGCGGGCCGGAGGGCCGCCTGATGTCGATCGCGCTCGAACGTGCAGTCTCGGGCGAGCCCTTCACGCGCGTCGAGATGCGCGCGCTCGTGCGCGAGATCATGGGCGGCGCGCTGTCCGACTTGCAGATCGCCGCGCTGCTCGCGGCGCTGCGCACGCGCGGCGAGACGCTCGATGAGGTCGTGGGCGCCGCCGAAGCCATGCGCGAGCTCGCTGTGCCGTTGCCCGCCGCACCCGCGGGCGCGATCGACACCTGCGGGACGGGTGGGGACGGAGCAAACACCTTCAACATCTCCACCGTCTCCGCGCTGGTCGTTGCAGGCGCGGGCGTGCCGGTCGCGAAGCATGGCAACCGCGCGGCCTCGAGCCGCTGCGGCAGCGCGGAGCTGCTCGAGGTGCTCGGCGTCGCGATCGAGATCCCGCCCGAGCGCATGGCGCGCGCGGTCGTCGAGGTCGGAATCGGCTTTCTCTACGCGCGGGCGTGTCACCCGGCGATGGCGCGGGTTGCCCCGGTGCGTGCCGCGCTCGGCATCCGCACGCTCTTCAACCGGCTCGGCCCGCTCACCAATCCGATGCGCGTGCGCCGGCAGCTGGTCGGCGTGGCGGACGGGGCGCAGGTCGAACCCACGCTCGCGGCGCTCGTGCAGCTCGGCGCCGAGCGCGTCTGGGTCGTCCACGGCGAGGACGGGCTCGACGAGCTCTCGCTCGCGGCGCCTACGCGCGTCGCCGCGTACGCCGATGGACGGATCGAGCGCTTCATCGTCGGCCACGGCGAGATCGTGCCCGAGGCAGCGCGTGCGGAGATTGCCGGGGGCGATGCCGCGGAGAACGCGCGCATTGCCCGCGCCGTACTCGCGGGCGAGAAGGGCGCGCCGCGCGACGCGGTGCTGCTGAATTCCGCCGCGGCGCTCTGTGTCGCGGCGCGCGCGCGCAACCTCCGCGAGGGCGTGGCGCTCGCCGCCGAGGCGCTCGATTCGGGCCGCGCCGGCGCCGTGCTCGAGCGCTTCGCCGCGTTCACGAGGGGGGTTTCCGCGTGACGGTGCTCGAGCGCATCCTGGCGCGAAAGCGCGAAGAGGTCGCCGAGCTCGGTCGGACGACGACCGAGGCAGAGCTTCGCGCGCGAGCCCGCATGGCCCCGCCCGTGCGCGGCTTCGCGCACGCGCTCCGGGCCGGCGCCCGCCCGCGCGTGATCGCGGAATTCAAGCGGGCCTCGCCCTCGAAAGGCGAGATCCGGCCCGGCGCGGATCCCGCCGAGATCGCGCGCGCGTACGCGGATGCGGGAGCCGCAGCGCTCTCTGTCCTGACCGATCGCGACTTCTTCCGCGGCTGCCTCGAGGATCTGCGCCGGGCGCGCGCCGCCTGCGATCTGCCCGTGCTCCGCAAGGACTTCACGCTCGATCGCCTCCAGATCCTCGAAGCCCGCGCCGCGGGCGCAGACGCGATCCTGCTGATCGTGGCCGCGCTCTCGGACGCCGCACTGCGCGAGCTGCTCGCGTGCGCACGCGAGCTCGGCCTCGACGCGCTCGTCGAGGTGCACACGGCGCTCGAGCTCGAGCGAGCGTTGGCCGTCGGCGCGGAGCTCGTCGGCATCAACAATCGGGATCTGCACAGTTTCGCGACGGACGTCGCCGTCACACGCGCGCTTCTGCCTCTCGCCGCGGGCCGCACCGTGGTCAGCGAGAGCGGGCTCGACGCCTGCGAGACGTTGCGCGCGCTCGAGTCCGAAGGTGTGCACGCATTCCTGGTGGGCGAAGCGCTGCTGCGCGATCGCGATCCGGGCGCCGCGTTGCGCCGGCTGCGAGGTACGGCATGACGCTCGTGAAGATCTGTGGCCTGACGAGCGTCGCCGACGCGGAGGCCGCGCTCGAGGCCGGCGCCGACGCGATCGGAATCAACTTCGTGCCCGGCACCCCGCGCGCGGTCGAAGCGGGCGTCGCGCGCGCGATCTCGACCGCGGTCGCTGGCCGAGCCATCCGCTTCGGCGTTTTCCGGGACCAATCGCGCGAGGAGGTCGAGCGGATCGCGAACGAGGTGAGCCTGGACGTCGTGCAGCTGCACGGGGGCGAGTCGCCCGCGTACGCGGCCGCGCTCGCGTTTCCGGTGCTGAAGGCGATCGCGGCGGACGATTCGGCGCAGTCGGCGGCGGCGGCGTACGCGCGCGCCGACATCCTGCTCGACTCGCCCGCGGGCGGTGGCTCGGGCCGGACCTGGGACTTCACGCGCGCGCTGCCGCTCGTCGAGAGCGGCCGGCGCGTCTGGATCGCGGGCGGTCTGACGCCAGAGAACGTCGCCGAGGCCGTGAAGCAGGCGTCACCGTATGGTGTCGACGCCTCCTCGAGCCTCGAGTCCGCACCGGGTCGCAAGGACCCGGCGCGCATGCGTGCCTTCGTCGCGGCCGTCCGAGCCGCCACGCCCGCGCGCTTCCGGCCCGATCTGCGCGGCTACTTCGGCCGCTTCGGCGGGCGTTTCGTGCCCGAGACGCTCGTGCCCGCCGTCGAAGAGCTCGCGGCCACCTGGGAGGCGTTGCGCCGCAACCCGGCGTTCTGGGCGGAGCTCGCCGAGGAGCGGCGCGCATACATCGGGCGACCGACGCCGCTCTACTTCGCCGCGCGCGCGAGTGCAGCGCTGGGCGTGCGCGTCTGGCTGAAGCGCGAGGATCTCGCCCACACCGGGGCGCACAAGATCAACAACGCGATCGGCCAGGCGCTGATCGCGCGGCGCATGGGCAAGCAGCGCGTGATCGCGGAGACGGGCGCGGGGCAGCACGGCGTGGCGACGGCCACGGCCTGCGCGCGCTACGGCTTGGACTGCGAAGTCTTCATGGGCGAGGAGGACACGCGCCGACAAGCGCTGAACGTCTTCCGCATGGAGCTGCTCGGGGCGAAGGTGCACTCTGTTTCGTCCGGCAGCCGAACACTCAAGGACGCGATGAACGAGGCGCTGCGCGACTGGGCGACGAACGTGCGCACGACCTACTACTTGATCGGCTCCGTCGCGGGCCCGCACCCGTACCCGATGCTGGTGCGCGACCTGCAGGCGGTGATCGGCGAAGAGGCGCGCGCGCAGATCCTCGCCGAAGAGGGGCGCCTGCCCGACGTGCTGATCGCTTGCGTCGGCGGCGGCAGCAACGCGCTCGGCCTGTTCGCGCCGTTCTACGCCGACACGGCGGTGCGTATGGTCGGTGTCGAGGCGGGCGGCGAGGGCGTCCGCTCCGGTCGCCACGGCGCCTCGCTCACGGAGGGATCTCCGGGCGCGCTGCACGGCAGCTACTCCTACGTGCTGCAGGACGACGCGGGGCAGATCTTCGAGGCGCACTCGATTTCGGCTGGCCTCGACTATCCGGGCGTCGGTCCCGAGCACGCATACTTCAAGGACTCGGGCCGCGCGGAGTACGTGCCGGTCACCGACGCCGAGGCGCTCGACTCCTTCGTCTGGCTCTCGCGCACGGAGGGCATCATCCCGGCCTTCGAGACCGCGCACGCGATCGCGGAGCTGCGCCGCCGCGCGCCGTCTCTCGCGCCCGGCTCGATCGTGGTGCTGAATCTCTCCGGCCGCGGCGACAAGGACGCGATGGAAGCCAAGCGCCTGCTCGGCGAGAAGTTGGCGCGATGAATCCGCAAGCGAAGCGCGATGCGCGAGAGTCAGGCAGTGCCTGGACGGCGGGTCCGATCGCGGGCAGCCGAGCGAAGGAGGGCGGCGCGCGGCCGCCCGCGCGCCGAACGCCATGAACAGAATCGACGCCGCCTTCGCGCGCGCGCGCGACGAGAAGCGCGCGGCCCTGATCGTGTTCGTGACTGCGGGCGATCCGGACCTCGAGACCACGGCAGAGCTGGTGCCGGAGCTCGCGGCGGCGGGCGCCGACATCATCGAGCTCGGCATCCCGCACAGCGACCCGATCGGCGAGGGGCCGACGATCCAGATCTCGTCGCAGCGCGCGCTCGCGCGCCACACCACGCTGGCCGAGATCCTCGCGCTGGTGCGGCGCGTGCGCCGGGTATGCGATGTACCGCTGGTGCTCATGGGCTACCTGAACAACGTGCTCGCGCACGGCGAGGAGCAGCTCGCCAAGGATGCGGGCGCAGCGGGCGCCGACGGGCTGATCGTCGCCGACGTGCCGTACGAAGAGACGGCGGGTCTGGCGCGCGCGTGCGCGGAGCATGGCGTTCACCGGGTGCTGCTCGTTGCGCCGACGAGCACGCCGGAGCGGGTCGTGCACATCGCCGCTTCGAGCCGCGGCTTCGTCTACTGCGTCTCCGTGACCGGCGTGACCGGCGCGCGCCGCGAGCTGCCCGAAGATCTCGCGGCGCTCGTCGCGCGCATCCGCCGCGTCACGGCGACGCCGGTCTGTGTCGGCTTCGGCGTCTCCACGCCCGCGCAGGCGGCCGAGGTCGCGCGGCTCGCCGACGGCGTGATCGTCGGCAGCGCCCTGGTTTCGCGCATCGATGCCGCGCCGAGCCGCGAGCACGCGATCCGCGCGGCGCGCGAGTTCGTGGCGGAGCTCCGGTCCGCAGTCAGCCGCGCGCGCGCCTGACCCACTCTGCGTAGAGCTCGCGCGTCTGCTTCTCGGTGGCCTCCCAGGAGCCCGTGTTGTCGATCACGACGTCCGCGAGCGCGCGCTTCTCCTCGATCGAGAGCTGCGAGCCGATCCGCGCGAGCGCATCCTCGCGCGTGAGCGAGTCGCGCGCCATCACGCGCGCCAGCTGCTGCGCCTCGCTGGCGTAGACGACGGCGATCTGATCGAAAGGAAGCACCGCGCCGCTGCCGACCCCGGCTTTCTTGCCTTCGAGCAGCAAGGGGATGTCGGCCACGATCACCGCCACGCCGCGCGCGCGATGGGCCGCGATACGGACTTGCGTCTCGCGCGTGACGAGCGGGTGGATCAGCAGATTCAGCTTCGCGCGCGCGGACGGATCGGCGAAGACGAGCTTGCCGAGCTTCGGCCGATCGAGCGCGCCCTCGGGCGTCAGGTAGTCCCGTCCGAAGGTCTCGACGATCGCCGCCAGACCCGCTCCACCGGGCGCCTGCAGCTCGCGCACGATCGCGTCCGAGCACTCGACCGCGGCGCCGAGCGCGCGCAGCAGCTCCGCGACGCGTGACTTGCCGGTGCCGATGCCGCCGGTGAGACCGATCAGGATGGAGCCCGCTCCCGCCATCGGGCCAGTATAGGCGAGGGCGAGCGGGCGGCGGCGAGCATGGGGTATAGTCGCGCCCGCCCGAACCGGGGCCCCTCTCGAAGGTTGGCGATGAGCGACCCGAGCCAGAACGAGAAGCCGCTTGCCGCGCTGCGCGAGGAGATCGATGCGATCGACGCGCAGATTCTCGCGCTGCTGAACGAGCGCATGCGGCGCAACACCGAGGTCGGACGCCTGAAGGCGGCCTCGGGCGCAACGCCGTTCGTGCCGGCACGCGAGCTGGAGATCTTCGAGCGGCTCGAGCGGCTGAACACGGGTCCCTTGCCGACCGCCGCGATCCGCCCGGTCTTCCGCGAGATCATCTCGGCGTCGATCGCGCTCCAGCGCGGAGTCACCGTCGCCTACCTCGGACCGCCCGCGACCTATACCCATCAGGCCGCCATCCAGCAATTCGGACAGATGGCCGACCTGCGGCCGGCGGCGACGACCGACGCGATCTTCGCGCAGGTCGAAGAGGGTCAAGCGGAGTTCGGCGTGGTGCCGGTCGAGAACTCCAACGAGGGCGTGGTGAGCCACACGCTCGATCTCTTCGTCGAGTCCCCACTCACGATCGCCGCCGAGATCCACGTGCCGATCCACCACAACCTGCTCTCCAAGTCCGGTGATCCGCGCGCGATCCGCGCCGTCTACTCGCACCCGCAGGCGCTCGCGCAGTGCCGGGGCTGGCTCGAGCTGAACCTGCCCAACATCCCGCAGCAGACGACGCACTCCACCGCGCAAGCGGCCGAGCTCGCGGCGCGCAGCGAGGAGATCGCGGCGATCGCGAGCCCCGTCGCGGCGGAGCTCTACGGCCTGCGCATCGTGCGCTCGGGCATCGAGGACCACGCCGACAACACCACGCGCTTCCTGGTGATCAGCAAGACGGCGCCCCGGCCGAGCTCGCGCGACATCACCTCGATCCTGTTCTCGATCAAGCGCGACGTGGTCGGCGCGCTCTACAAGGCGCTCGAGCCCTTCTTCCAGAACGGCGTGAACCTGACGCGCATCGAGTCGCGGCCGACGCGCGCGCGCGCCTGGGAGTACGTGTTCTTCTGCGACTTCGAGGGTCACGTCGAAGATTCGAAGGTCGGAGCGGCGATCGCGCAGCTGCAGCCGCGCTGCGACTTCGTGAAGGTCTTGGGCAGCTACCCGCAAGCCGAGGGGACGAGGTGAAGATCCGTGAGCTCGTGAACGCGCACGTGCGCGACCTGGCACCGTACGTGCCGGGCAAGCCGGTCGAGGAGCTCGAGCGCGAGCTCGGCATCGACAGCGCGATCAAGCTGGCCTCGAACGAGAGCCCGCTCGGTCCCTCGCGCCGCGTGGTCGAGGCCATCCTCGCCGCGGCGGAGGACCTGAACCGCTACCCGGACGATTCCTGCTTCCAGCTGCGCGCGGCGCTCGCGAAACAGCTCGGTGTCAGCGGGGAATCGCTCTGCTTCGCCGGCGGCTCGGACGGAATCCTGGAGCTGCTCGCGAAGTGCTTTCTCGCGCCCGGAGACGAGGCCGTCTTCCCCTGGCCGAGCTTCGCGATGTACCCGATCGCGACGCAGGGCTCGGGCGCGACGCCGGTGCGCGTGCCGCTCGACGCGGAGCTGCGCGCCGACGTCGACGCGACGCTCGCGGCGGTCGGGCCGCGCACGCGGATCGTCTTCCTCGCGAACCCGAACAATCCGACCGGCACGTCCCTCGGGGCCGCGGCCTTCACGCGGTTGGTGAAGGAGCTGCCCGAGCGCGTGGTGCTCGTCGCGGACGAGGCCTACGTCGAATTCGTCCGGCGGGCCGACTTCCCGAACAGCCTGGCCGCACTTGCCGAGCGCAAGACGCTGGTGGTGCTGCGCACGTTCTCGAAGGCCTATGCGCTTGCCGGCCTGCGCGTCGGCTACGCCGTCGCCGATCCGGAGCTGCTCGCCTACCTGGAACGCGCGCGGCACCCGTTCATCGTGAACAGCCTGGCGCAGGTCGCGGCTTGCGCCGCGCTGTCCGATCGCGAGCACCTCGAGCGCATCCGGCGCGTCACGCACGCCGGGCTCGCGCAGCTCGAGACGGGCCTCGCGAAGCTCGGGCTGCGCTTCGCCGCGAGCGACGCGAATTTTCTCTGCATCGAGGTCGGCCCCGGGGCGGACGCGCTGAACGCGCGACTCCTGCGGCGCGGCATCATCGCGCGGCCGCTCGGCGGCTTCGGCCTCACCACCCACCTGCGCGTCTCGGTCGGAACCGAGGACGAGAACGCGCGCTTCCTGGAGACGCTGGCAAAGGAGCTTCGCGGTTGAGCGAGCCCGTGTTCGAACGGGTCGCGGTGGTGGGACTTGGGCTGATGGGCGGCTCGGTAGCCCTCGCGGCGCTCGCGCGCGGGGCGGCGCGCGAGGTGCGGGGGGTCGACCCGGGCCTTGAAGCTGCCGGCGAGATTCAACTAGTACCGCTCTGCGAGGCGGCCGCCTGGGCCGACCTGCTCGTGCTCGCGGTTCCGCTCGAGGCGATGGGCGAGGTGCTGCGCGAGGCGGCCGCGCACGTGCGTCCGTCGACGCTGCTGACGGACCTGGCGAGCGTGAAGGCGCCGGTGGCGGAGCTGGCGCGCAGGCACCTTCCGTGGCCCGAGAACTGCGTTGGCGCACATCCGATGGCGGGCAGCGATCGGGCCGGTTTTGCGGCCGCCGACTCCGCGCTTTTCGAGGGCGCCCCCTGCATTCTGGCCCTCTCCGGCGGGGAGGCCCCTGAAGTAGTGGACCGGATTGAGGAATTCTGGCAGTGTCTCGGTGCCTTCACGGTTCGCAAGTCGCCCGAGGAGCACGACACGATCGCGGCCACGCTCTCGCATGTGCCGCACCTGATCGCGTTCGCTTACGCAGCCGGGCTCCCGAGCGACGAGAGACTGGAGCTGGCGGGTCCCGGACTGCGTGATTTCATCCGCATCGCGCGTTCCAACCCCAAGCTCTGGTGCGAGATTTTGCTCATGAATCGTCGCCGCGTCGCCGAAGAGGCAGCGCGGTTTTCGAAGAACTTGGGAAGGTTCCTGGACGCTTTGAGCCGCGGAGATCGAGAAGCACTCGAGGAGGCTTTGCGCGATGGCCGGGAAGTCAGCGAGAAGCTAGAACGGAACCAATAGGAGAACGACGCAGGTAATGTCAGACCAAGCACAAACCCCCACCACTGCCAACGAGGAGTCCTTTGCGGACCTCTTCGAGAGCAGTCAGTCGCTCGTCAAAGAAGGCCAGGTCGTCACCGGTACGGTGCTCTCCGTCGATCCCGAGCATGTCCTCGTGGACGTCGGGTGCAAGTCGGAGGGGATGATCGCCACCTGGGAGTTCGCAGACGACGACGGCGTCGCGCGGATCGAAGTCGGGCAGAAAGTCGAAGTCCTCGTCGAGCAATCCGAGAACGATGAAGGCGTGATCGTCCTATCCAAAGAGAAGGCCGATCGCCTCCGTGTCTGGGACCACCTGCAGACCGCCTACGACGATCAAGAAGTCGTCGAGGGCGTGATCAACGGGCGCGTAAAGGGGGGACTGTCGGTCAGCCTGAAGGGCGTGAAGGCGTTCCTGCCCGGCAGCCAGGTAGATCTCCGCCCGGTGCGCAACCTCGACCGCATGATCGGCGAGAACCACAAGTTCAAGATCATCAAGTTCAACAAGCGGCGCGGGAACATCGTGCTCTCGCGGCGCGCGCTGCTCGAGACCGAGCGCCAGTCGCTGCGCCAGAAGACGCTCGAGATCCTGAAGGAGGGTCTGGTCGTCGAGGGCATCGTCAAGAACATCACCGACTACGGAGCGTTCATCGATCTCGGCGGCATCGACGGCCTGCTGCACATCACGGACATGTCGTGGGGCCGCATCTCGCACCCGTCCGAGGTCTTCCAGGTCGGCGATCAGGTGCGCGTGCGCGTGCTGAAGTTCGATCCCGAGACGGAGCGGGTGTCGCTCGGTCTGAAGCAGACCCAGCCCGATCCGTGGATCTCGATCGGCGACCGCTACCCGATCGGCCTGCGCATCCGCGGCAAGGTCGTGTCGCTGGCGGACTACGGCGCGTTCGTGGAGCTCGAGCCCGGCATCGAGGGCCTGATCCACATCTCGGAGATGAGCTGGACCAAGCGCGTGAAGCACCCGTCGAAGGTCGTCGCGATCGGCGACGAGGTCGACGTGCTCGTGCTCGAGGTCGATCCGCAGAACCGCAAGATCTCGCTCGGCATGAAGCAGACCGAGCCCAATCCCTGGAGCCTGCTCGAGGAGCGCTACCCGCCCGGCACGAAGGTGCACGGCGTCGTGCGCAACGTGACCAACTTCGGTGTCTTCGTGGGCATCGAGGAGGGGATCGACGGCCTGGTGCACGTCTCCGACATCTCGTGGACGCAGAAGATCCGCGACCCGAAGGAGCTGTACAAGAAGGGCGACGAGCTCGACGCGGTCGTGCTGAAGGTCGACACCGAGAGCGAGAAGTTCTCACTCGGCCTGAAGCAACTGCTGCCCAACCCCTGGGATGAGGTGCCGCGGAAGTACCCGACCGGCACGCGCATCAAGGGCAAGGTCACGAGCATCGCCGACTTCGGCGTCTTCGTGGAGGTCGAGGAGGGCATCGAGGGGCTGGTCTACGCCTCCGAGGTTGGCCGCGACGTCCAGAACCTGAACGACGTGTGCAAGGTGGGCGACGAGGTCGAAGCGCTGGTCGTGCGCGTCGATGCTGCGGAGCAGAAGATCGCGTTGTCGATGCGCGCGATCCTGGAGCGTGAGGACCGCGCCGCGATCAAGCGCGTCGCCGCCCAGACCGGCACACAGAAGGCGACGCTCGGAGACCTCTTCTCGCAGGATGCGCTCTCGCGCCTGCGCGGCGGCGGCTCGAGCGGCTCGAACGAATAACCAGAAGACGGAGAAACGCGGGTGGGGGACCTCTCCGGAATGACGAAGAGTGACTTGATCGAGCGCGTCGCGGTCGAGGTTCCGCACGTCTCGAAAAAAGATACCGAGACGGTCGTCAATACGATCTTCGATTGCATGACCGAGGCGCTGCGCAAGGGCGACCGGATCGAGATCCGCGGCTTCGGGAGCTTTCAAGTGAAGGTCCGCGAGGCGCGCGAGGGTCGGAACCCGAAGACTGGCGAGGAGGTCAAGATCCCCGCCAAGCGCACGCCGTTCTTCAAGGTCGGCAAGGAGCTCAAGGAGCGCATCGAGGCCAAGCGCAAGCAGGAGGCCGGCGGCCAGGTGCCTCCGTCGCCTCGGCCGAGCGCGGGTTCGGGCGGTCACAGCTGAAGGCGGGTCTGCCGTGAGTGCGGCTTCGCGGGACGCGGGCCAGCCGCTTTGGGCACCTTGGCGCATCGAGTACATCGAGAGCGCCCGAGAGCCCCAGGCCTGCATCTTCTGCGAGCCCGCACGGCCGGCGAGTGATCGGGAACGGCTGATCCTGTTCCGCGGCCGACACGTATTCGTGTTGCTCAACCGATTCCCGTACGCCGCCGGCCACCTGATGGTCGCGCCCCTCGCGCACGAGGGAAAGCTCCACCTGCTCGAGCCGGAGGTGCAGTCGGAGCTGATGACGCGCATCGCGCAGAGCTGCGCGATCCTCGAGCGCAGCTATGCGTGCGACGGGCTGAACGTCGGTGCCAACCTGGGCAAGGCGGCGGGCGCCGGCTTCGCGGACCATCTGCACTTCCACCTCGTCCCGCGCTGGACCGGCGACGTGAACTTCATGACCTCGATCGGAGAGATTCGCGTGATTCCGACCCACATCGAGCGCACGTACGAACGCCTGCTGCCCGCCTTCCAGGAGCTCTCCGCGCGATGAGGGGCTGGGGGACGCTGCTCTTCGGTGCGTTGCTCGCGGCCATCGTCGTCGCTCTGGTCGTCGGCAACGGCGATCCCGTCACGGTGCATCTGCTCGTGGGTCAGTGGACGACCAAGGTCTGGGGAGCCATGGTCGCTGCAGCGGTCTTCGGTGCGGCGGCCGCGGCGCTCGTGCTGATCTGGCCCGTGGTGCGCCTGAAGCTGCAGGTGCGCCGGCAGACGAAACGGATCAGTGAGCTCGAGCAGGAGGTTCACGGACTGCGCACCCTGCCGATCGCCAGCGACCCCGCGGGCGCCTCGAGCGCACAGAAGGTCTAGCGTGCGCGACTGGCTGCGCCGCAAGCCAAGGAGCGCGCCGGAGCGCTCGGCGACGGCTCAGCTGCGGAGCGCCCTTCACTTCGTCCTGGCGGGCGATCTGCCCGCGGCCGAGGCGGCGCTCGCCGAGGCTGCGCGCGTCGACTCCTCCTCGTCGGACGTGTACCTGGCGCTGGCGAATCTGTACCGCCTGCGCGGCGACATCGGGCGCGCGATCCAGATCCACCAGAACCTCCTGCTCCGGCCGGACATCTCCGAGGAGCTGCGCCGCGAGGCGATGCTCGGCCTGGCGCTGGACTTCCGCGCAGGCGGATTCCTGAAGCGCTCCGCTGCCGCGTTCCAGGACCTGCTCGAGGTCGAGCCGGACAACCTGCAGGCGCTGCGCGCGCTGGAGCGCATTCGCGTCGACGCAGAGGACTGGGACGGTGCGCTTGCGGTGCGCAAGCGGATCGGCGGCCGTGACCCCGAGACGGTGAAGGTGCTCGCGCACCTGTGGACGGGCCTGGGTCGCGCGGCCACGGCCCGGGGCAACGACGCCGACGCGCGCAAGGCCTTCAAACGCGCGGTCGCGCAGGATCCGGACTGCGCGGAGGCCTACCTCGCGCTCGGCGATCAGCGCGTCCGAGAGGGCAGCTGGCGAAAAGCCTCGGGCCTGTTCCGGCGCGCGCTCGATCTGCACCCGGCGATCGGAACGCTGCTCTATCCGCGCCTCTCCGAGGTACACGCGAAGCTCGGCGACCTCGCGGGATTCGAGGCGTTGCTGCACGAGCGCCTCGCGCTCGCACCGGACGATCGCGAGGCGAGTCTCTGGCTCGCGCGCACGGTATCGACACCGAAACGTGTCGACGAGGCGCTCGGCATCCTGCAGCGGCTGCTCGGGCGAGACCCGGGCTGGCTGGCCGCGCACGCGGAGCTCGGCCGCGTCCTGCTCGGCGACCACCGCGACGAAGAGGCCCGGAAGGCGTTCGAGGAGCTGATCGAACGGCTGCCGCCGGCGCCGCGGCGCCTGGCCTGCCGGGGCTGCGGCACCCAGGACACGACGCTGCATTTCCGCTGCCCGCAGTGCGGCGAGTGGGACAGCTTTTCCTAGCGCTCGTTCTTCGCCCTTCGCTCGGAGAGCGCGCGCGCCAGGCCGGCGACGAGTCGCGCGGGAGTGAAGGGCTTCTGCACGAAGGCGGATACGCCGAGCGCCGCCAGCCGCGCGATCGCCTGCTCTTCGGGGTAGCCGCTCGTCACGACCACGGGCACTTCCGTCGAGCGCGCGCGGATCTCCGCGAGCACGTTCTCGCTGGTCTCCCGGCCGAGTGTCAGGTCGAGCACGATCGCGTCGATCGCGAGGCCGTGCTCCTCCACCAGTGCGCGCGCCTCGGCACTGCTCGCGGCCAGGAGCACGCGATGCCCCGCGGATTCGAGCGCCAGGCGAGTGACTTCGCGGACCGCACGCTCGTCGTCGACGACGAGCACGAGCGCGCTCGTGACCTCGGCAAGCGCGCCCGAAGCGGCGGGCGCAGCCGGAGGAGCAGCCGGCGCAGCCGAAGCCGGTAGCAGGACCCGCATGCGCGTTCCGCGTCCGGGGTCGCTGTCGACCTCGATCGTGCCGCCGTGGGCCCGAACGATGCCGTGCACGACTGCGAGCCCCAGACCGCGGCCGGTCGCGCGCGTCGTGTAGAACGGATCGAAGATGCGGGCGCGCGTCTGCGGATCCATTCCGACGCCGGTGTCCACGACGTCGAGCGCGATCCAGTGCGTGGGCGCGGAGTCATCGGTCGCGGGCAAGGTCAGAGGCTCGAGCCGCACGCGCACGTCTCCACCGTCCTGGGGCAGTGACTCGCCGGCGTTGATCAGCAGATTCATCAGCACCTGACGCAGCTGCGTGGCGTCGCCCTCGACGAACGGCGCACGACCGGGTGCGTCGACGCCAAGCCGTGCGGCCGGTGGCAAGGAGGCGTGCAGAAGCTCGAGCGTGTCTCGCGCAAGCTCGGCGAGGTCGACCGACTGGCGAGCCATCGGCCCGCGGCCCGAGTAGGCCAGGATCTGCTGCGCAAGCTCGGCCGCACGGACGCCGGCGTCGCGGATCTCTTCGACGAGCGCCCGCGCGGGTGAGTCCGCCATGAGCCGCACCAGCGCGAGCTCGGCGTTGCCCAGGATCCCGACGAGGAGGTTGTTGAAATCGTGCGCGACGCCTCCCGCGAGCAGGCCCAGGCTCTCCAGGCGCTGCGCCTCGACCAGCTTCAGCTCGAGCTGCGCTCTCTCGTCGGCGAGCTGTCGGCGCGCGGTCACGTCGGCGACCACGCCGACGATGCGGCGCTCCTGCCCGGATCCTCCGGCACGGGACTGCCCGCGCGCGAGGATCCAGCGCGGCTCCGCGCCAGCGGCTTCGAGCCGTGCTTCGATCTCGAAGGGGCCGCCGCGCTCGAGTGACTCGCGCGCGCTCCCCGAGCGGAAGATCACTTCGTCGGAACGGATCAGTGACCAGGCCTGGTCGAGATCGGACGGCAGGGCGTCGTCGGGAAGACCGAGCACGCTCGCTGCGTTCGCCGACCACTCGACGCGCCCGGCGTCGAGGTCCGCCTCCCAACTCACCATGCTCGCGGCCCCGAGTGCGAGGCGCAGGCGCTCTTCACTGCGCACGAGCGCCAGCTCGACCTCCTTCAGATCCGTGAGATCGGTGAGCGTGCCGACCCAACCGACGACGCGGCCGTGCGCGTCCGTCTCGGGTACGACCTGCGTGAGCACTTGCAGCGTCGAGCCGTTGCGGTGCTTGACCGCGTGTTCTGCGCGGTACTCGCCCGGTCCGGCGACGATCCGGCGCCAGGCCTCGTGGGCGAGTGCCTTGCCCTGATCCGAGACCAGCTCGAGCCAGCTGCGACCGAGCGCCTCCTCGGCCGGAATCCCGGTGAGCTCGGACCAGCGCCGGTTCAGATAGACGCACGCCCCCTGCGCGTCGAGTCGATAGATGGCGACCGGAGCGGCGGCGGCGAGTGTCTGATAGCGGCGCTCGCTCTCCTGGAGTGCGGCATGGGCGCGCCGCGCCTCACTGTCGTCGCGCCCGACGATCATGAGCGCACGCTCGCCGCCGAATTCGACCGGCGTGGCCGAGACCTCGAGCTCGAGGCGCCGGCCGTCGGCAGCGATCAGCCGCATCTCCGTCCAGATCGGCGCTCGTCCGGTCTTCTGCACGAGCTCGAGCAGCTCGCGTCCTCTGGCGCGGTCGTCGGGGTGGACGAGATCGAGCAGCGGCCGGCCGAGAAGCTCGCCACGGCTGCCGCTGCCGAGAAAGCTCTCGGCGGCGCGATTCGCGAATACGACGCTGCTGCCGACGGCGATGCCGACCAGATTCGGGCTCTCGTTCGCCAGGCCCAGGAGGCTCGTGGAGTCGAAATGAAGGTCGCGGGCGGCGACCCGTCGACGCAGCCTTTCGAACATCCCCGAGTCCCTCCCTGGCCGCGGGCGCTTGCATCCTATCACCGCGGCCGCGCCCAACCATCGGCCGCGTTGCAGGGGCGCTCGCGCGGTGCCACGGTGCAGCGCATGCCGGACCCCAGAATGATCGGTGGGACCTGCCTCGTCGCGGCAGCGCTCTCGTTCTGGCTCGCCTGGTTCCTGATTGCGATGCCGGGCACCAGCGACGGAGCTTTGATCCTCACGCAGGTCGGGGTGACACCGGAGCGTGTCTGGCTGTCGGTGGCGGCTCAGCGGCTCTCGTCCGCGCTCTTCGTGCCGGGCCAGCTTCCATCACCTGCTCGGCAATGAGAGGGTGCAGCCAGGCATTACGCGAGATGCCATGCTTCCGGTGATGGCGCGCTTCCAATCGGCGGATCCGATCTTCGTCGCGTCGCAGCTGCTCGCACTGCTTGTCGGGCTCGGGCTCGTGTCACGGGCCGCTTCTCGCGCCGGCCTCGTGCCGCGCGCGAACCCCCGCCTGCACCTCGCGGCGCTCGCACTCGCGCTTGCAGGAGGCGCGGCCACGCGCGCGGCAGGGCAGGGCCAGAGAGGGGTCGCGCTCGCGCTGCTGGCGCTCTTCTCGCTGGCGGTGGCGTGGGTCGGCCTTGCCCTCGCGCAAGCCGATCGCGAGCGCGCGCACTGACCGATTCAGTACCGTCGATTCCCTTCCGCGAAGCACTGCGCGTATGGGCGCGCGTCGCGGCTCAGAGCTTCGGCGGGCCCGCGGGTCAGATCGCCGTCATGCACCGAATCCTCGTCGACGAGAAGCGCTGGTTCGACGAGGGGCGCTTCCTGCACGCACTCTCCTTCTGCACGCTCCTGCCCGGGCCGGAAGCGCAGCAGCTCGCCACCTATCTCGGCTGGTGCCTGCACGGCACGCGCGGCGGCCTGGCCGCGGGGATCCTCTTCGTCTTGCCTGGGTTCGCGGCGATCCTCGCGCTGTCGCTCGTCTACACGCTCTTCGGCGAGCTGCCCGCGGTGTCCGCGATCTTCTACGGAATCAAGGCGGCCGTGCTCGCGCTCGTGCTCGAAGCGGCGCTGCGCATCGGCCGGCGCGTGCTCACCGGGCGCATGCAGCGCGTCGTGGCCGGCCTCGCCTTCGGCGCACTCTTCCTGTTCTCGGTTCCGTTTCCCCTGGTCGTGCTCGCGGCGGGTGCCCTCGGCGCCGTGGCGAGCGCCGTTTCGCCCGGTCTCTTCGCGCTCCCGCCCGCCGAGCCGACCGCGGCCCCGGTGTTGCGGGGCGGCCCGGCTCGCACGCTGCGTATGCTCGCGGTCTTCTTGCCGCTCTGGCTCGGGCCAACGGCGATCTGCGCGCTCGTGCGCGGGCCCGGCGACGTCTTCACCCAGCTCGGTCTCTTCTTCAGCCAGGCGGCCGTCGTCACCTTCGGCGGCGCCTATGCGGTGCTGGCCTACGTCGCGCAGCGCGCGGTCGAGACCTACGGCTGGCTCTCGGCGCGCGAGATGCTCGACGGCCTCGGTCTGGCCGAGACCACGCCCGGGCCGCTGATCATGGTCGTGCAGTTCGTCGGCTTTCTCGCGGCCTACCGACACGGCGACGTGTCGTCGCCGATCGTGGCGGGGATGATCGGGTCGGTCCTCACGACCTGGGTCACGTTCGTGCCGAGCTTCCTGTGGATCTTCCTCGGCGCGCCCTACGTCGAGCGCCTGCGCCGCGAACCGAAGCTCGCTGCGGCGTTGCAGACGATCATGGCCGCGGTCGTCGGCGTGATCGCCAACCTCGCGGTCTGGTTCGCGCTGCACGTCGTCTTCGCGCGCGTCGACGTCCTGCGGCTCGCAGGCCTGCGCGTCTCGGTTCCTGACTGGACGAGCCTCGACCCGTACGCGCTCGCGCTCTCACTCGCCGCATGTGTCGCGCTGCTGCGCCTGCACGCGGGGCTCGCCGCGACGCTCGCGGGCAGCGCGCTCGCCGGCCTGGCGATCGGGTTGATTCGCTAGGCGGCGCGGTCACGCCTCGAGAATCAGCTTGAACTCGCGCTTTGCGAGCCGATGTCGCGGTCGATAGGCGAGCCACGTGTCGAGGCCGGTGCTGGCGAGCAGCCGGTCGACGCGTGCACGCTCGTCGGCCGAGAGCGCCGCGTAGGCGGCCAGCGGGCGCTGCATCGTCCACAGCGTGTACGGGCTCGTGTAGCGCGAGAGCACGGCGTCGCGCAGCCGGGTCTCGCGGCTGCCGACGCCGCGCGGCACCTCTGCGCTCGCGCGGGGCGCAGTGTCGGCCCACTGCACCACCGCGCGCACGCCGTCGAGCCAGGTGCCGACGGCGTCCGGATCGGGGTGATTGCAGCGCTCGGTCCAGTGGCAAACGCGCGGCGCGGCCTTTCGCAGGAGGCGCCCCGGAATGGCGTCCAGGTAGAGATGCGCGTAGAGCGGTCCGAGCAGCGCGCAGTCGGCGACCGACAGCCGCTCCCCGAGCAGGAACGGTGTCGCCGCGAACAGTGTCTCGAGCCGATCGAGCAGATCGCGGGTGTGTGCCTCGATCGCGGGCGCGGAGAGCGGCGTGACTCCGAGCATTGCGATGCTGCCCTTCATGCGGTCGGCGAAGCGGCTTGCGGCGGCGGGATCGCCGATCGTCGCGGCGAAGTCCGCGCGCGCTTTCGCCTCGCTCTCGGGGAAGCTCCAGCGGTAGTGCATCGCCGGCAGGATCAGGAACTCGTCCGCATACACCTCGAGCAGCGCGGCCGCAACGCGCAGGAACGCTCCGGGCGGGGCGAGCGCGGGCTCGGGCACGCGCGCTTCGAGCCGATCGAGGATCTCGCTCGTGTCCTGCCAGGTCTCGCCGTCCGGTGTCGTGACGACCGGAATGAACGCGAGCCCGGTGCGCGGCAGGATCACGTCGCGAAAGACCGATGGCGTGGCGAGGATCTCCGTGAACGGCACGCCCTTGGCGCGCAGCGCCGGCCGTACCTTCGCGGTGAAATAGGAAACCTCGGCGCCGTACAGGCGATACCGTGCAGTCATGCGCGCACTCTGAAGCGCTTCGCGCTCGGAATGCAAAGTCAGATGGTGATCTGCATGCCGAGCTCGACCGCGCGTCCCGGCGGAATGCCGAAGTAACCGATCGCGGGCTGCGCGGTGTAGTGCAGCACGGCGAAGAGCTTCTTGCGCCAGAGCGCGAGATCGCGCTTGGGGCCCGAGAGCACCGTCACACGGCCCAGGAAGAAGCTCGCCTGATCCATCGTCACCGGCACGCCGGTCGAGGAGATCTGGCGCAACACGTCCTCGATCGCGGGCGTCTGCATGAAGCCGTAGCGCGCCGTCACGCGCACGAAACCCTCGCCGAGAAACTCGACGCGCACGCGATCGCGACGCGGCACCGACGGGTAGTGCTCCGTCACGATCGAGAGCAGGACGACGCGCTCGTGCAGGACTTTCGAGTGCTTGAAGTGATGACCGAGGGCGAGCGGCAGGCCGTCGGGATAGCCGGACATGAACACCGCCGTGCCGGGCACGCGCAGCGGCTTCTCGCGACCGACGTCGGCGATGAACGAGGTCAGCGGCAGCGTGACGTCGTTCAGGTGCTGGTTCAAGAGATCGGTCCCGCGCCGCCAGGTCGTCATGACGGTGAAGAGCACGAGACCGATCAACAGCGGGAACGCTCCGCCATGCGGGATCTTCGGCACGTTCGCGCCGAAGAACGCCAGATCGACGGCGAGAAATAGCGCGCCGAGCGCGAGCGCGGCCGGCCAGCCGAAACGCCGCTGCGCGACCGGGATGAAGAGCAGCGTGGTCGTCGCCATCGTGCCGGTGACGGCGATGCCGTAGGCGGCGGCCAGCCCCGACGACGCGCGGAACTCGAGCACGAGCGCGATGCACGCGAGCATTAGCGCCCAGTTCACTGCCGGTATGTAGATCTGTCCTTCCTGGTCCCTCGACGTGTGCACGATCTGCATGCGCGGCAGGTAGCCGAGCTGGATCGCCTGGGCGGTGAGCGAGAACGAGCCCGAGATCACGGCCTGCGAGGCGACGACCGTGGCCAGCGTGGCGACACCGACCATCGGCAGGACCGCCCAACCGGGAATCATTCCGAAGAACGGGCTCGCGACGCCTGCTTCGCCGACACGCAGCAGGTACGCGCCCTGCCCGAAGTACGAAATCAGGAGCGAGGGGAAGACGACCCCGTACCAGGCCAGCGCGATCGGCACGCGGCCGAAGTGACCCAGATCTGCGTAGAGCGCCTCTCCGCCCGTAACGCACAGGACGACGGCGCCCAGGATCAGCACGCCCGGGCCCGGCGCCGCGAGCAGCAGGTCGAGCGCGTGCAAGGGGTTCAGCGCCGCAAAGATCTGCGGCTCGCGGACCAGCCACGGCAGACCCGCAACCGCGATCGCCGCGAACCAGATGACCGAGATCGGTCCGAACCACGCGCCGATCCGCGCCGAGCCACCGCGTTGGAAGACGAAGAGGCCGATCAGGATCACGAGCGCGATCGGCCACACGTACGGCGAGACGCCGGGCAGCGCCACGTCGAGACCTTCGATCGCGGAGAGCACGGAGATCGCCGGCGTGATCATCCCGTCGCCGTAGAGGAGCGCGGTTCCACCAAGCGCCACGAGGAAGGCCAGGTAGCGGAAGCGCTTCGGCGTCGACTGCTCCTGTTGGCTGAGCGCGAGCAGCGCGAGGACGCCGCCCTCGCCGTGATTGTCCGCGCGCATGACGAAGCTCAGGTACTTCACGACGACGACCAGGATCAGCGCCCAGAACACGAGTGAACAGACGCCGAGGATGTTCTCCGGCGTGGGCGCGGCACCGTGCTCGCCGTGGAAGCACTCGCGCAGCGCGTAGAGCGGCGAGGTGCCGATGTCGCCGTACACCACGCCCAGTGCTGCGAGCGTCAGGCGCCGAAGGTCGGCCGGTCGCGACGGAGCCGCGACCTCGCCACCCCGCCCGGGCCCACCCGCCACGCCATTTTGCACGGCGCGTTCGATAGCACGTCTGGCTCGCGGCTGGAAGCCGGGCGGGTCACATTGCCGCTGCGCCCGGCGCGGTCCAAGATCGGCTGCGGAGCAGGCACGGACTGTCACCTGCAGGGCGCGGACTGCGGGCGCGTGTGGCCCGCGGCGCGCATTTCCACGCGCAGCCGGCACGCCAATTGCTCCATCGCGCCGCGAAACGAAAAGGGGAGCGGGAGTGAAGCTCGGCCTCGCGATCGCACTCGCGCTCGTCGCGTGTTCTCCCGAGGAGCTCTCCAGCTCGCTCGACCAGCGGATCCCGGCGAAGCTCGGCGGATTGCTGCAGGTGGACCTCGACCTCGGCGAGGAGACGCGCCCGGAACGCGTCGTGCTCGAGGTGCGCTCGCACGATGCGGACGAAGTCTGGGCGGTCGCGGATGTTTCCGGACCGGGCGCATCATCGGTCAGCTTCAGACTCGAGCACGACGACGCCGGCGTGCGGCTCTACGGGCGGGCCGGCGGACTTCTGTCGTGGCTCTTCGGCGGGCCGAGCGTGCAGATCCGCGTGTTCGTTCCGCGCGACTTCTCGGTCGATCTGCGCTCGTCGTCGGGCCCGATCCGCGTCGAAGACATCACCGGCGAGCTGCGCGCGCGGACCACGAACGGGCGCCTCGAGGTGCGCGGCGCGGACGGCCCCGTGCGGCTGCGAAGCACCTCGGGCGACATCGCGGTGACGGAAGCGCAGGGCGACGTCGACGTGCGCGCCCAGGGTGGCTCGATCGAGCTCGGTTGGATCACGGGCGCCGTCGACGCTCGCACAGGGCAGGGCGACCTGGTCGCGCGCCACCTCGATGGCCGCGTAGAGATGCGCGCGGACGCCGGCGAGATCGAGCTGCACGATGTGCGCGGCGCCGTCTCCGCCAAGTCCGAATCCGGGGCGGTGTACGTGAGCTTCCTCGCCGATCCCTCGGGCGTGATCGAGACGCAGCGCGGCTCCGTCGAGGTCAGCCTGCCCGCGCAAGCGAAGGTTGCGCTCGACGCGCGCTCCGCGCGCGGTCGCGTGGAGCTCGGCGACGGGCTCGCCGTCGACGGTACGCAGGGGGAGGATCGCGTGATCGGCTCGCTGAATGGCGGCGGCGAGACGCTGCGCATCTACACCGCGCGCGGCGGCGTGCGCGTGGAGCCGCGCTGATGGAGGACGGAGCGATGAGAGGCGTCAGGATCGCAGCGCTGCTTCTGGGACTCGCGCTCGCGACGTCCGCGCGCGCGGAGGAGTACCGCGAGAGCGTCGCCGTCCGGCCGGGCGGAACTCTCGAGGTCGATCTGCCGCGGGGCTCGATCGAGATCGAGACCCACCACGACGCGCGCGTCGACGTCGAGGCGAGCTCGCACGGCTGGTCGGGCGGGTTGCAGTTCACGCTCACGGGTGACGGCACGAACGCGAAGCTCGAGGCGAGTCGCGCGGGCTGGCTGCCGGGCGTGGGCGGCACCCGCGCGCGCGTGCGCGTGCCCGAGAACTACTCGCTCGAGCTCACCACGCGCGGCGGATCGATCGAGATCGAAGCCGTGCGCGGGAGCGTGCGCGCGCACACGAGCGGCGGATCGATCGAGCTGGACGGCGCGGTGGGCCGCGTCGAGCTCTCGAGCTCGGGCGGCCCGATCCGCGTCGAGGACGTGCGCGGCGACACCGTGCTGCGTAGCTCGGGCGGCGGCATCACGGCCAGCGACGTCGACGGCGCCCTCGATGCGGAGACCTCCGGCGGTCCGATCCGCATCCACGACGTCGACGGGCCGGTGAACGCGCGCACGAGCGGCGGCGGCATTACCGTGCGCTTCGCCGGCCCACCATCGGGCGCGCTGCGCACATCCGGCGGCGGCATCGAGGTGGAATTCCCCGAGGGCCAGGGCGCGGAGCTCGACGCGCGCACCAGCGGCGGCCGGATCTCGATCGACGCGGAGCTCGCGGTCTCGGGTGAGATCGAGCCAGGCCGCGTGCGCGGACGCCTGGGCCCCGGTGGGGCGGAGCTCGAGCTCGAGACCTCCGGCGGGAACATCCGCGTGCGCGAGCGCTAGGAGTCTGACAGCGCCGTTTGACCCGGGCGCGATCCGGCGGGGACAATCGGCGCCTCACGATCGCTCGCTCCGGAGGTTCCGACGCATGGCCGACACGAGCCCGCCCGACATCCTCACGCTGCACGCCCGGAGCACGCCGGCGAAGGTCGCGCTGATCCACGATCGGCCGGACGGCGCGGTGCTGCGCTGGACGTTCGCGGAGCTCGAGGCGCAGGCCAATCGGCTTGCCAACGCGCTGGTCGCGCTCGGCCTGCGGCGCGGCGAGAAGCTCGTCTGGTGCGGCCAGAACTCGCCCGGCGTGGTGCGGATCATGCACGCCGCGCGCAAGGTCGGCGCAGTGGCCGTGCCGCTCAACTATCGGCTCACGCCCGAAGAGGCGCAGTACGTCGTCGACAACTCCGATGCCGTCATGGCCTACGTCGACGCGGAGTACGCGCCGCTCTTCGCCAAGATCCGCGCGCAGGTCCCGAAGCTGCGCGAGGTGCTCGTCTACGACGGCGCGCCCGGCGCGAATCAGCGCGACGGCGATGCGCTGATCGCCGCTTCGAGCACGACTGCGCCTCGGGTCGACGACGCAGGCGTTGCTGCGCAGACCATGATCTACACCTCGGGCACGACCGGAAAGCCCAAGGGTGCCGTGCGCGGCGCGGGAAACGCCGCGCAATCGATCGCGATGCTGCAGCTGATCGGCTACCAGCCCGACGACGTCTACCTGACCACCGGGCCGCTCTATCACTCGGGGCCGGGCGGCTTCATGGCCATCGCGCATTCGCTGGGCAACACCGTCGTGGTGCAGAAGAAGTTCGACGCCGAAGACTGGCTGCGCCTGGTCGACAGGCACAAGGTCACCACCACGTTCTCCGCGCCGACGCCCGTGCGCCTGATCTGCAACCTGCCTGCGGCCGTGAAGGCGAAGTACGACCGCAGCTCGCTTGCGCGCTTCATCGCCAACGCCGCGCCCTGGTCGTTCGCGCTGAAGCAGCTCTACTTGGCGGACTTCCCGCGCGATTCGCTCTTCGAGGTCTACGGCTCGACGGAGCTCGGCGTCAACACGATCCTCCGGCCGGAGGACCAGCTGCGAAAGCCCGGCTCCTGCGGCAAGCCCGCGCCGATGGTCGAGATCACGCTCTTCGACGATGACGGCAAGGCCGTGACACAGCCGCGTGTTCCGGGCGAGCTGGCGGTGCGGAGCCCGAGCGTCTTCGCCACCTACCACAAGGCCCAGGAGAAGTTCGAAGAGGACAAGCGCGGCGACTTTCACACCGTCGGCGACGTCGCCTACTTCGACGAGGAGGGCTTCTACTACATCTGCGACCGCAAGAAGGACATGATCATCTCGGGCGGCGTGAACATCTACCCCGCCGAGATCGAAGCCGTGCTCGACGCGCACCCCGCCGTGCTCGACGTCGCCGTGATCGGCGTACCGAGCGAGGAGTGGGGCGAGAGCGTGCACGCCGTGATCGTGGCGCTCCCCGACAAGCCGCTCTCCGAGTCCGACATCCTCGCCTACGGCCGCGAGCATCTCGCCGGCTACAAAATCCCGCGCTCCGTCTCCTTCGCCGACGAGATCCCCCGCAACGCGTCGGGGAAGATCCTGAAGAAGGTCTTGCGCGAGCCGTTCTGGGCGGGTCGGGCTTCCAAAGTCTGACGAGGCGCGCGCCGTCACCGGAGTGAGAGGGTGAGGGTAAGAGAAGCGGAGTCCGCCTCCGCCTCTCCCCATCTCACTCACGGCAAGCCGAGCCAAGCGACGCTCCGCTCCACCACCGAAGCCCGTGACTATCGTCCCTTGTTCAACCGCCCGATATCGACCAAAGCCCGAATCTTCCCCCGCGACATCTCCGGCCGCCCACTCGCGTTCCAGAACTCGATGCGATTCCCCGTCCCCGTCTGCACGTTCACGATGATGTCGCCGACGGTGCGCAGGTCGTTCACGACCTCGACGCCCTCCCACGGCTCGGTCCACGCGCCGCCGTTGTTCAGCGGGTCGCCGGTCTTCCAGTCCTCGCTGAAACGGTGCGCGTGCCAGATCACCTTCCACAGCTCCTTCTTGCGGTCGTAGGCGGCGCTGAAGAGCGGCTCGTAGGTCTCCTTGTCGAGCCAGATGTCCTTGTGGTGGTAGGGGTGGTCCTCGTTCTTGGGATCGAAGCGGATGATCCAGGCGTCGCGGACTTCCCAGCGGTCGTCCGCGAACGAGAAGCCGTAGGGGCCGAAGTTGTAGTTGTCGCTGTAGGGGTAGGCGAGGCCCTTCACGTTCACGGGCGCGATCACGCGCTGCTCGCCGAGGCACGACCACTCGTACTGCGGCACCACGCCGTTGAAGCTGCGCAGATCGTCGATGGTGAAGTCGGTGCCCGAGACGGAGTCTGTGCGCTGCGCGGTCGAGATGCGTCGCACGCGGCGCAGATCCGGGATCCAGACCCACGTGTCTTGATTCTTGGCCTTGTCGAGCGGGCCGTCCTCCTCCTTGTATACATAGGAGAGTGTCATGATCCCGCGCGCGTCCTGGGGCGCGACGACGGTGATGCCGCCGCCCGAGAGCCGCTTCTCGCCGGCGAAGAGGTCGCCCTTCGTCTCGATGAACTGCGGCTCCACGCGGCGCGCGAGCATGATCCCCTTCGCCGAGCCCCGGTAGTACAGCGGAAGCTGCTCGCCGCGATCCCAGTAGCTGTAGTACCACTCGGCATCTCCGCCGCTGCCGTTCCAGGCTTTCTTGAAGTTCCAGATGATCTTCACGCCGGCGTTCGGATCGCCTTTGCAATCGAGCTTGGCTGGATCGAAGGGCTGGCCGCCGATCCAGTTCTCGAGCGCGCCGTCGCGCCCGATCGTCGCCTTCCAGCCGCCGCGCTGCGTCGCCGCCTCGTACGTCGGCGACACCGGGTAGGCGCGCTGCATCGGCCCGATCTCGAGGTTCATGCCCTCGTAGAAGAAGAACTCGCGGTTCTCCCAGAACGGTGGCGGGAGGAAGCTCTTCAGCTTGTCGATCTCTTCGTAGGAGATCACATCGCCTTCCTTGAACGGCAGGTCGGGCAGCGCGTCCACGGCCGTGTCGGCGCGCGCGCCTGCGGCAACCACGAGCGACAGACAGAGCAGAGCGGTTCGCATGCGTTCTATAGTCGCACGCGCGAAACGGGGGTTGCATGTTCGATCTGACCGGGCACGTGGCGCTGATCACCGGCGGAAACAGCGGCATTGGCCTGGGCATGGCGCGCGGCATCGCGAAGGCGGGCGGCGCGATCGCGCTCTGGGGACGCAATCCCGAGAAGAATGCGGCGGCGGCCGCCGAGCTGCGGTCGCTCGGCGCCGACGCCGAGGCCTTCGCCTGCGACGTCGCGCGCGAAGCCGAGATCGCGCGCGCGCTGGCAGCGACACTCGCGCGTTTCGGCCGCGTCGACTCGTGCTTCGCGAACGCAGGCATGGGCGCGCCCAAGCCCTTCACCGAGATGAGCCTCGCCGACTGGAACGCGGTGCTCGACGTGAACCTGACGGGGGTGTTCCTCACCTTCCGCGAAGCCGCGAGGCACATGATCGCGCGCGGCGGTGGCGGGAAGCTCATCGCCACCTCGTCGATCGGCGCGCTGCACGGCATGCCGCGCCAGCCCAACTATGCCGCGAGCAAAGCCGGTGTGATCGCTCTCGTCCGTTCACTCGCCGTCGAGCTCGGCAAGCACGACATCCAAGCGAACGCCGTCCTGCCCGGCTGGATCGAGACCGAGATGACGGCGCCCGCAATCCGCTGGAAGAAACTCCACGACACCATCGTCCAGCGCACCCCCGCCGCTCGCTGGGGCACGCCCGACGACATGGAAGCGATCGCCGTCTACCTGGCCGCGCGCGAGAGCCGCTTCCACAACGGCGATGTGCTCCGAGTCGACGGCGGCTACGCCATTTTCTAGCCCAGGTCGATTCCCTCGAACTCGCGAATCACCTCGGCCGGCGCCTGCACGAGCTCGATCAAAACGCCTTCGCCCGATGCCGGTGCGTCGGGGCTGCCCTTCGGGTGGATGAAGCATACGTCGAAGCCCGCAGCTCCCTTGCGGATGCCGCCCGGCGTGAAGCGCATGCCCTGCTCGGTGAGCCAGTCGACGGCAGCGCGCAGATCGTCGACCCAGAGCCCGACGTGATTCAGCGCCGGATCGTGCACGCGCGGCCGCTTCTCCGGATCGATCGGCGCCATCAAGTCGACCTCGACCGCGAACGAGCCCGAGCCCGCGCGCACGATCTCCTCGTCGACGTTCTCCGACTCGCTCTTGTACGTGCCCGCGGGAGTGAGTCCGAGCAGATCGACCCAGAGCCGACGCAGCGCCGCCTTGTCGGTCGAGCCGACGGCGATCTGCTGGAGTCCGAGGACGCGGAAAGGTCGGGACGTCGGCACGAGCGCTCTCCTCTCGATCAGGCGGGCGCCATGCTAACCGCTCGCTCGCGCTGTTTCGAGGCGCGCATGCGCGCGGCCGCCTCGCGCAAAAGCTGCTCGGTCTCGTCCCAGCCCAGACACGCGTCGGTGAGCGAGACGCCGTACGCGAGCGGCTCGCCCGCGCGCAGCGCTTGCCGCCCAGGCTCGAGATGGCTCTCGACGAGCACTCCGAGAATCGGACTCTTCCCCGACTCGAGCTGCGTCAGCACGTCGCGCAGCACGTGCGCCTGGCGCCGGTGATCCTTCCGTGAGTTCGCGTGCGAGCAGTCGACCAGGATCGGGCGCGCGAGGCCGAGCATCGCGGTGAGCTCCGCGGCGCGCGCGACGTCGTGCGCGGCGTAGTTCGGTCCGCGCTCTCCGCCGCGAAGCACCAGGTGGACGTCCGGATTTCCGCGCGTCTCGATGCGCCGGAAACCGCCGTCGGGGCCGATGCCCAGGTGTCGGTGGGGGCTGCGCGCGGCGACGAGCGCGTCACGGGCCGGTGCGAGCTCGCCCGAGGTCGGATTCTTGAACCCGACGGGCATGGGCAGGCCGCTCGCCATCTCGCGGTGGATCTGACTCTCCGACGTGCGCGCGCCGATCCCGACCCAGGCGAGCAGATCGCCGATGTAGTGACGCGTGATCGGATCGAGCAGCTCGGTCGCGCAGGGCAGGCCGAGCTCGCCGATCGCGAGCAGGATCGCGCGCGCGCGCTCGAGCCCGAGCGCGATCTCGCACGAGCCGTTGAGAAGCGGGTCGTTGATCATGCCCTTCCAGCCGAGGGCGGTGCGCGGCTTCTCGAAGTAGGTACGCATCGCCACGATCAGTTCGTCGTCGAGTTCGGCTGCGAGCCGCGCGAGCCGCGCGGCATATTCCAGGGCGGAGTCGGCGTCGTGGATCGAGCACGGGCCGACGATCGCGACCAGCCGCGCGTCGCGGCCGTGCAGCGCGGCGCGAATCGCGCTGCGACCGCGCTCGACGCTGCGCTCGACTTCGGGCGAGCGCTCGAGCTTCGCGAGCAAAGCACCCGGTGTGGGCAGCTCGGCCGCGAGTGTTTCGGACTGGGTGTGCATGGAACCTCCGGTCGATCGATCGTCATCCGCGCGAAAAAAAAGCCCCGAGAGTGGCCTCTCGGGGCTCGCGACGACTGGTTTTGCTTGCGCCCTACGCGCTCACGTCTCCTGCCGCAGCCCCGGAGGCCTGCCAGCCAAAGTAGAACGCGGTAAAGAGGCGCTTCGAGCTCACGGCGAGCTTTGTACCCCAGGCCGCGGGCTCGCGTCAACGCGTTAGACTTCGCGCGTGGAGCCGCAGCGCAGCGATACGCCGATGATGCGCCAGTACCGCGCGCTCAAACGCCAGGCCGGCGACGCGCTGCTCTTCTTCCGCATGGGCGACTTCTACGAGCTCTTCGAGGCCGACGCGGAGAAGGCCGCGGCCCTGCTCGATCTGGTCCTGACCTCGCGCGAGAAGGACACGCCGGCGGCGGTGCCGATGTGCGGCGTGCCCTTCCACGCGGTCGAGGGCTACGTGCGCCGGTGTCTGGGCGCCGGGCTCTCGGTCGCGATCGCCGAGCAGACCGAAGACCCGCGCCAGGCCAAGGGACTCGTGCGGCGCGAGATCGTGGAGATCGTGACACCGGGTCTGGTCGCGAATGCCGACCGGCTCGAGGGCGCGAGCGCGAACTACCTGGCGGCCGCGGTCACGGACGCGGGGCTACACGGACTGGCGTATCTCGATCTCTCGACCGGCGAGTTCGCGGCGACCGAGAGCGACCGGCGCGCGGTCTTCGAGGCGGAGCTCGACCGGATCGCGCCGCGCGAGCTGGTCGCACGCGATGCCGAGAAGGACCTGCCGCGCGGGATCGCCGTGCGGCGCGCGCCCGACACGGACTTCGATCCGCGCGGGGTCGCCGCGCGCGTGGGGCGGCTGCCGCACGGGCTCGAGGCCGACGAGACGAGCGCTTCCGCGCGCGCGGCGGCGGCGCTGTTCGCGACGGTCGCCAAGCTCCAGCCCGCGGCGCTCGAGCAGCTCGGCGAGCTGCGCCGTTATCGCGCGGCCGAATTCCTGCTGCTCGACCGCGCGACGCGCCGGCACCTGGAGCTGTTCGAGAACGCGCACGACGGCGGCCGCGCGGGAACGCTGATCGAGGCACTCGACCAGACGCGCTCGCCGCTCGGTCGGCGGCGGCTTGCGACCTGGCTCGGCGAGCCGCTGCTCGACCCGGCGGCGATCCGGGCGCGCCAGGATCGCGTGGCGGCCTGGCTCGAGCCCGACTCGCGGCGCGAGCTCTTGCGCGACGCGCTGCGCGGCGTCGGCGACGTCGAGCGCGCGCTTTCGCGTGCGACGCTGCCGACGGGCGGGCCGCGCGAGCTCGCGCAGCTTCAGGCCTGCCTGCGTGGCGTTGCGCGCGTCGCGGGGTTCGCGCCGCTCGCGGACGCGCTCGCAGACGTCTGCGCCGAGCTCGGTCGCGTGCTCGTCGACGATCCGTCCCCGGCGCCGCGCGGCGAGCCGCACATCGGCTACGTGCGCGACGGCGTCGATGCGGAGCTCGACGAGATCCGGCGCGCGTCGCAGGACGGCGAGGCGTTCTTCGCCGAGCTCGAGGCGCAGGAGCGCGCGCGCACCGGAATTCCGACGCTGAAGGTCCGCTACAACCGCGTCTTCGGCTGGTCGATCGAGGTCACGAAGGCGCGCCTCGCGCTCGTTCCGCCCGAGTACCGGCGCAAGCAGACGACGGTCGCGGGCGAGCGCTACACGACCGACGCGCTCGAGCGCTGGGAAGGCGTCACGCTTCGCGCGCGCGAGCGCGCGGCGGCCGCCGAAGCCCGCGTGCTCGACAGCCTCCGCGCGCAGCTTCGCGCGCAATCGGACCGGGTGCGGCGCAGCGCCGCCGAGGTCGGGGAGCTCGACGTCGCGCAGTCGCTCGCCACCGTCGCGCGCGAGCGCGACTGGGTGCGGCCCGAGCTCGACCTGACGCTCGCGATCGAGATCGAGGCCGGCCGACACCCGGTGGTGGAGCTGCGCGCGCGCGAATTCGTCCCGAACGACGTCACGCTCGACGGCGAGGACGTGCGCTTCCTGATCCTCACCGGGCCGAACATGGCGGGCAAGTCCACCCTGTTGCGCCAGGTCGCGCTGATCGCGCTGCTCGCCCAGATGGGCTCGTTCGTCCCGGCACGGCGCGCGCGGATCGGCATCGCCGACCGGATCTTCACGCGCGTGGGGGCCTCGGACTCGCTCGCGACCGGGGAGAGCACGTTCATGGTCGAGATGCGCGAGACGGGCGCCATCCTGCGCGAGGGCACGCGCCGGAGCCTCGTCCTGCTGGATGAGATCGGCCGCGGGACGTCGACTTTCGATGGACTTTCGATCGCCTGGGCAGTGGCCGAACACCTCCACGACGCCCCGGGGTTGCGCGCTCGGGTCTTGTTCGCGACCCACTACCACGAGCTGGCGGACTTGGCTCGAACGAAATCGGCGGTGAGGAACTACCACTTCACGTGCGCCGAGCAGGACGGAGAGATCCTCTTCCTGCGCCGTATGGAGCCCGGAGCCGCCAGCCGCAGCTACGGAATCGAAGTGGCGCGCGCGGCCGGACTCCCCCCCAAGGTCATCCGGCGTGCGCGGGAAGTCTTGCGCAACCTCGAAGGGGGGGAATTCGATGAACGCGGTGTGCCGCGCCTGGCGCGTGCGCCCGGCGCTGCCGGAGAGCCGGCACAGCTCGGCCTGTTCGCGCCCGAGCCCGATCCGGTCCTCGTGGCGCTCCACGCGCTGGAGCCCGAGCAGATGACGCCGCTCGAAGCCCTCGTCGCGCTCGACCGGCTGAAGCGCCTGGCGGGAGAGCGCTCGTGATCCGCCGGCTGCAAGCGCTCGCGCTCGCGGGGTTGGGAGTCGCGCTGCTGGGCGCGGGCGTCCGCCCGGCCGGCCTTGGCGACGTGCGCGCGATCTCGGTCGAGCAGGCGCCGACACAGACGAGTGTCACGATCGAGCTCTCGCAGAAGTCGCCCTACGAGATCCACGAGCTCGCAAACCCGCGGCGGCTGTACATCGACATCGACGAGACCTGGCTCGAGGCGCCGGTCGGGGCGCCGCGGACGCTCGAAGCCGGCTCGAGCCTGCGCGTCGTGCGCGGCGGGCAGAACACCCTGCGGCGCTCGCGCGTGGTGCTCGAGCTCGAGGCCGGTGCGCCGAGCCCGGCGATCTCTGTGCTCGAGGCGCCGTTCCGGATCGTCGCCGAGTTGCGCGCGGCCGACGCGAACTCGACCCCTCCCGTCGCGAGCGCGCCGAATGATCTGGCGTTGCCGCCCGCGGCGCCGACCTCGCAGGATTGGGATCAGCGCGGTGTGCGCCGGATCGTGATCGACGCAGGACACGGCGGGAAGGATCCGGGCGCGCTTGGACCGGCGAAGGTGCGCGAGGCGGCGGTCGTGCTCGCGATCTCGCGCGAGCTCGCGCGCGAGCTCAGGAAGCGCGGCTTCGAGATCGTGATGACCCGCGAGCGCGACGTCTTTCTCACGCTCGAGGCGCGCACCGACCTCGCCAATCGCCGCGACGCGGATCTATTCCTGTCGATCCACGCGAACGCGGCGCGCAGGGCCAAGCTCGCCGGCGTCGAGACGTATCTTCTGGACACCCGCTACGACCGCCAGACCGCGCGCGTGGCCGCGCGCGAGAACGGCACGACGATCGCGCAGCTCTCCGAGCTCCATCGCATCCTCGCGTCGCTGCGGCTCGGGAACAACGAGCGCTACGCCTCGCGCTACGCCGAGCTCGTACAGAGCTCGCTCGTCTCGCGGCTGCGCAAGAGCTACCCCGGCACGATCGATCTCGGCGTGAAGCGCGGGCCGTTCCTGGTGCTCTTCCAGGCCGACATGCCCGCGATCCTGGTCGAGGTCGGCTTCGTCTCGAATCCGGCCGAGGTGCGGCGCCTCTCGAGCCGTGCCTTCGCGCGCATCGCGGCCGAGGGCATTGCGGACGGCGTCTCGGCGTATCGCGAGCAGCAGGCGCGACGGCTCGTCGCGAGGCGCTAGTGTCCCGTCCCGGAAGTTCGCTCGCGTTCTCGGCGGCCGATGCATCCGCGCTCGCGGCGTTGCACTCGCTCGACGAATCTACGGATTCGCCTCGCTCGCGCGCCTTGCGAGCGCGGCGCCTCGACCGCGAGAATCGCGTCGGAACTTCCGGGACAGGACACTAGGCGTGCAGCCGCTCTGCGACGATTTCTTCGGCTCGGCGCCACCGGGCAAGCCGGGACCGTCGTCGCAGTACTTGAATCCGTTCGTGCGCGCCTACCTCGATGCCGCGCGCGCGCACCTGCTCGAGCTGCACGATGCCGGCGCGCCCGCGCGGGGCGTGAACGAAGAGCACGCGGAGCTGGTCGATCGCCTGATTCGCAAGCTCTTCCGCCTGGCGGAGGATCGCTACTTCGAGGCCTTCCCGCGGCTCAACTTCCGGCTGGCCGTCGTCGCCGTCGGCGGCTACGGGCGGCGCGAGCTCTCGCTCGCCTCCGACATCGATCTGCTCTTCCTCTACCGCGGCAAGGAGAACCCCTACGTCGAGACGATCACCGAGACGATCTCGACGCGGCTCTGGGACGCGAAGCTTTCCGTCGGCGCGGCGACGCGCACGATCGGCGAGGCGCTGCGTGTCGGCCGGGACGATCTCTCGACGCTGACGTCGTACCTCGATGGCCGCTTCCTGATCGGCGATCCGGCCCTTTTTGCCGAGCTCGATCGCGACGTCCGCGCGCATCTGCGCGAGCACAGCGAGGCGTTCATCGAGGCGAAGCTCGCCGAGCAGGCGCGGCGGCACGAGAGCTTCGGCGAGTCGCTCTATCTGCTGCAGCCCAACCTGAGGGAGAGCGTCGGCAGCTTGCGCGACTACCACACGGCGCTCTGGATCGCGCGAGCGACGATCTGGGAGGTGCGCCGCGCGGAGCACCTGTACGTGCAGGGCTTCATCGACGAGGCTGAACTGAAGGAGCTGCTCGACGCGCTCGACTTCATGTGGCGCGTGCGCAACCAGCTGCACCGGCGCGGGCGCAAGGACGACCGCCTGCACTACGAAGCGCAGGAGCAGCTCGCCGAGTACCTCGGCTTTCGCGAGAGCGAGGCGGTGCGCGGCGTCGAGCGCCTGATGCGCACGTACTACCTGCACGCGCGCGCGATCCAGCGCATCTCGCGGCGCGTGATCGATCACGCGCGGCAGGTCCGCGCCGCGCGCCTGCCGTCGGGCCGTCACATGCCCGATCCCGTCGCCGAGGGCTTCGCGATCACCGCCGGGCGGCTCGAGATCCCCGCCGCGTCGCTCGTCGACGAGCGACCCGTGCGCCTGCTCGCCGCGTTCGCGGTCGCGCAGCATCACGACGTCGAGCTCTCGACGCGCGCGCAGCGGCTGGTGCGCCAGAAGCTCGCGCTCGTGGACGACGGTTTTCGCGCCAACCCGGAGGCGAGCGCGCTCTTCCAGCAGATCCTCTCCTCGCCCACGCGCGTCTACCGCACGCTTGCGACGATGGATGAGGTGGGGCTGCTCGGCGCCTACATTCCCGAGTTCGCGCACCTGGTCGGCATGTGGCAGCAGGACATGTATCACACCTACACCGTCGACATTCACTCGCTGTTCCTCGTCGAGCAGCTGCGGCGGATCCAGCGCGGCCGCTACCGCAAGGAGCTGCCGCTCGCGACGGAGCTGATGCGCGAGGTACGCAATCCAGTGTGGCTCTATCTGGGCTGCCTCCTGCACGACATCGGCAAGGGCCACGGTGGCGGGCACTCCGGCAAAGGCGCCGGCATGATCCCGGTCGTCTCGGAGCGCCTGGGAATCGGCGCCGAGGCGTCCGAGATCGTGAAGTTTCTCGTCATGCACCACCTGACAATGAGCGTGATGGCGGAACAGCGCGACGTGAACGATCCGCGGCTGATCCTGCGCCTCGCGAAGCTCTGCGGCTCGCGGCTGTTCCTGCGGCTGCTCTACCTGGTGACCGTCGCCGATATCCGCAGCGTCTCGCCGGTCGCCTGGACGACCTGGAAGGCGGGGTTGCTGGAGCAGCTCTACCGCAACGCCGCGGAGTGGCTCGAGGCGGGCGCCGACGCCGAGGCCGCGCCGCAGTTCTTCCTCGACCGCGCGATGAGTCAGGCGACGGCGACCTCGGCGCGTGCGGTCGAGATGCTCGCGCAGCTCGGCGTCGAGAAGACCGAGGCCGAGGCGCTGCTGGAGCAGATGCCGCGCCGCTATCTGCTCGAGAACGAGCCCGAAGAGATCGCGTCGCATCTGCGCGCGACGCTGAGCTTCCTCGAGTCCGGCGCGATCGCGCGCGTCGAGCCGTTCCGCGCCGCTGCGCACAGCTCCCCGTCGTGGGGCCTGGTCGTGCTCGCGCGCGACCGTGCGGGCCTCTTCGCGACCGTTGCCGGCGTGCTCTCGGGCTGCGGGCACAACATCCTGGCCGCTTCCGCGTACACCACGCGCGACGGCATCGCGCTCGATCTCTTCCACGTCGACCCGATCGGCGGCGGACCGCCCGAGCACGAGCTCGAGCGCGAGCGCATCGAGAAGCGGCTCGCCGCCGTGCTCGAAGGCACCGCCTCGATCCCCGCGCCGCCGCAGCCGCGCTCGCCACTGGCGCGCGCGCTGCGCGTGCAGGCGCCGAGCGCGCGCGTCGAGAACGACGAGTCCGACTTCTACACGATCATCGACGTCGAGGCGATGGACCGACCGGGCCTCTTGCACGACATCGCGCGGGCGCTCTCGGAGCAGGAGCTCTCGATCGTCGCGGTGCGCGCTTCGACGCGCGCGAGCCGCGCGACCGACGCCTTCTTCGTGACGACCGAGGACGGCAAGAAGCTCACCGATGTCGCGCGCCAGCGCGCGATCGAGGAAGCGATCCTGTGCGCGATCGGGCAGGGCCGCGAGTGAAGCTCGATGCGGCGATCGATGCGTTCCTCTCGCATCTCGCCGTCGAGCGCGGCCTCTCACAGGCGACGATCGAGGCGTACGGCCGCGACCTGGCGGCGCTCGCCGCCACGCTCGGCGAGGTCGACGTCGTGCGCATCGATCCCGCCGCACTGCGCACGCACATCGCGCGGCTCGCCGCGCGCGGGCTCGCCGGCTCGACGCGCGCCCGCTCGCTCTCCGCGATCTCACGCCTGCTCGCGTGGCTGCGCGCCGAGCGCGTGCTCACGCACGATCCCCTGGCCGATCTGGACCGGCCCAAGCACAGCCGCAAGATCCCGCAGGTGCTCTCCGCCGAAGAGGCGGTCGCACTCGTGCGCGCCCCCGACGAGAGCGACGTCGGCCTGCGCGACCGCGCGATCCTCGAGCTGCTCTACGCGGCGGGCCTGCGGGTCTCGGAGGCGACCAGCCTGCGGCTCGCGGATCTCCAGCTCGCCTCGCGCAGCCTGACCGTCTTCGGCAAGGGCCGGCGGCAGCGCCTGGCGCTCGTCGGCGAGCCGGCCGTACACGCGCTCGAGCGCTACCTGGCGGAAGTGCGGCCGCGCTGGGTGCGCGACGCCGAGGTGGCCGAGGTCTTTGTCACCGCGCGCGGCGCGGGCATGACGCGGCAGGCCGTCTGGTACCGGCTGCGCGCCTACGGCCTCGCGCTCGGCATCGCGCACAAGCTCACGCCGCACGTGCTGCGTCACTCGTTCGCGACCCATCTGCTCGAAGGCGGCGCGGATCTGCGCATCGTCCAGGAGATGCTCGGTCACGCCGACATCGGCACGACCGAGATCTACACGCACGTGAGTCAGAAGCGCTTGCACGAGCTGGTGAACGCCCGCCATCCGCGCGGTGACGCCCATCCTGGCCCGGCGAAAAGGGATGGGATAGTCTCGCGCTCGTCGTAGGGGGTGCGACGATCGAAGCGATGGAGCCAGCAGCGAGCCGCGAAGAGGTCACCGTTGGCCGGAATTCGTGCGCGGTCAAGCTGCCCGCTTTCGAAGGCCCGCTCGATCTGCTCCTGCACCTGATCCGCGCGAACGAAGTCGACATCGCCGACATCCCGATCGCGGTGATCTCCGAGCAGTACCTGGCCTACCTCGAGCTGATGCGCATGCTCGACATCGACGTGGCCGCCGACTACCTGCTGATGGCCGCGACGCTCGCGCACATCAAGTCGCGCATGCTCCTGCCGCCCGATCCCGACATCCTGGCCGACGACGAGGGAGCGGATCCGCGCGCGGAGCTCGCGCGTCGCTTGGCGGAGTACGCGGTCTTCAAGCACGCCGCCGAGACGCTCGCGCGCCGCCCGCTCCTGAACCGCGATGTGTTCGCCGCGCAGATCGACGCCTCGGCGCTGCCCGACAAGGAGGGCGTGCTCACGGTCAGCCTGTTCGGACTGCTCGAAGCGATGCAGGGCGTGCTCGCGCGCATCCCCGCCGCGGAGGTCCGGCACACCGTCTCGCGCGTTCGGATCACGCTGCAGCAGGCGATGATCGAGGTGATGGATCGGCTGCGCGCCGCCGACGGCGCGACCGTGCTCTTCGAGGATCTCTTCCTGGCGTACGGCGAGCCGACACGCGAGCGCGTGGTGCTCACGTTCTTGTCGATCCTCGAGCTCGCGAAGATCCAGGCACTTCTGATCTTCCAGAATGCAACGCTCGACGCGCAGCCGACCGGGCCGATCCGCGTGCGGCTCGCGGTCGAGTCCGCACCGGATGAGGCGGCGATCGAGCACGCCGCAGCCGAGGCCGAGGCCGAATTCACCACTGGCGTCGAAGTCGACGAAGACATCGAGCTCGATTTTGATCCCGAGCATGATCGCGAAGAGGGCGAGGACGACGATGTCGGATGAGGGGCTCGATCTCACGGCGCTCGAGGCGCTGATCTTCGCGTCGGATGGCCCGGCCTCGGCCGCGTCGATCCGCCGCGCGTTTCCCGATCTCGCGCCCGGCGCGATCACGCCTGCGGTCGCGGAGATCAACGCGCGCCTGCTCGCGAGCGGCCGGCCCTACGAGATCGCCGAGGTCGCCGCCGGCTGGCAGTTCCGCACGCGCCCTCTGTACGCGCAGGTGATTCTCGCCGCGAAGCCGGAGCGCAAGGTCCGGCTCTCGCGCGCCGCGCTCGAGACGCTCGCACTCGTCGCGTACCGGCAGCCGCTCTCGCGCGCGGAGATCGAAGATCTGCGCGGCGTCGACTGCGGCGCCGTGGTGAAGAGCCTGCTCGAACGAGACTTCGTGCGCATCGTCGGCCGGCGCGATGCGCCCGGTCGACCCGCGCTCTTCGGGACCACCACCGCCTTCCTCGAGACCTTCGGTCTGCGCGCGCTCACCGATCTGCCGCCGCTGCGCGAGGTCGAGTCGCTGATCTCCGCGCCGGAAGCCGCCGGCGACGCCGAAGCCAGCGCGCTCGAGCCGATCGCGGTGGAGATCGCGGACGAGCCGAGCGCCGCTTCTGCGCCCGCCGA
>Ga0210377_10000074_pt1 | contig 87891 bp, 59 predicted proteins | sample PLM4_65_b1redo_FD_155480 | JGI IMG/M metagenome (GOLD analysis project Ga0210377, IMG submission 155480) | Groundwater sediment microbial communities from an aquifer in East River, Colorado, USA - PLM4_65_b1 redo | ecosystem: Environmental > Terrestrial > Soil > Riparian zone | place: USA: East...
TCTGTCAAAATCGGGCCTCATTGAGCCTATAATGGATGTCCGAAGCCGAGGGAGCGCCAACCCATGGCAATCTCACTTCGATCCAGCCTGTGAATTCGAGAAAAAATGCTTACAACGCAAATGGCTCTAAAGGGCTTTCTTTTTTCAGCCGCATCAGTAGAATACGTGTGGAGAAGGGTCGGATGCGTGTATGGAGTCATGGGCGGGGAAGGTAGGGATAGCAAAGAGTATGGGCGAAATCAAACTCAAGACAGCGGTGCTCGGACTCGGCGAGGGTGGTCTGCATCTGCTCGAAGCGGTCAAGGCGGTCGACTTTCTGGAGATTCAGGCCGTCGCGGACAAGGACCCCAGCCTGGCGGAAAAGATCGGCGGTGCATGGCACTGCGCCTTCTACGACGACTACAGGCAGTTGATTATCCAGCACCAGATTGACTGTCTCCTGGTGGCCGCGCCGATACACAGTTGCGACGAGTACCTTCGCATGGCGATGAAAAAGAAGTTCAACGTGCTCAAGCTGGCACCGGCGGCGAGGAATTTCGAAGAGGCGGCCGGGTTCGTCCGTCTGGCCGAAGAAGAGAAGATACAATTCGCGGTGGCGAACCCGAGCCGGTTCGCGCGCCGCTTTGCGGCGCTGCGGCAGGCGACGCAGGAAAACAAGATCGAGCAGGCGTCCCTGCTGACCGTGTTTTGCAACATCGCCGGGGGCGAGCGGCCCGGCTGGCAGACGGACCCGAAGCTGGCCGGCGGCGGCGTCCTGCTGCAAGACTGCTACCGCATCGTCGATCAGGTGGTGCTGAACTTCGGCATACCGCAACAGATGTATTGCCTCGCTACGAACCAGGCGCAGGATAAGCAGCAGCGGCTGTACCTGACCGAGGACACAGCAGTCGTCACGATGAGGTTCAGCGACATGTTCATCGGGAGCTTTATTGCATCGCGGCGGCCGGAGGCCGGGCCGAAAGCCGAACTCCTGCAGCTCTATGGCAAAGACAGAATCCTGACCGTCGGCGAGACCAGGCTAACGCTCAGCGATGGGCTGGGCCAGGTCGCAGAGGAGCTGCAATACGACGAGGACCCGCTGGCGTGCACGACGGAGCTGCTGAAGGATTTCGGCCGCAGCGTCATATCGCCCGATAAGAACAAGCTGGCCAGCAGCGGCAGAGAAAACCTGAAAAACATGGCGGTGATTGAGGCGGCGTATCTTTCGGCCCGCACGGGTTTTCCGGAGGAGCCGGCGAAGATTCTTCAGATGGCCTCGCCCGCCCCCGGCGAGGCCGCGCCCGCTTAGCCCGGCGGGAAATAATGCGAAATATGCGTTTGACACGGGCCAACGCGACTGATAGTCTATGCATGTGCTTAAACGTATGATGGTCCCGTGATTTGGAGATTTCGCCATGGAAGACAGCAAGAAGAAACCGATTATGATCGCTGTGATTGTCGTGTGCCTGGGCGTGGCCGGCGCCGTCACTTTTTTGAGGTCCGGCTCCAGCGGAGGCATTAACGACATCCCGGATGACAAAATGACGTGGGTCCTGTGCAACAATCAGGCGTGCAAAGCTGAGTACCAGATAAGCGAAAAGCAATACTACAAGGATATCCAGGAACGCCTGAATCCCGCCGCGATGATGGCCACCCCGGCGCTGATTTGCCAAAAGTGCAACAAACCCAGTGTGTATAAAGCCTACAAATGCGGCAATCCGAGCTGCGGCAAAGTATTTCTCGCCAACAGCGTGCCAAACGATTTTCCCGACCGCTGCCCGGAATGTAAGAGGAGCGAAACAGAAGAAATCCGAAAGGCCAGGAAGGCCAGCGGGCAATAGGCCAAACAGGAACACGGAAAATAAGAATTGCTTAGTCTATCGAAGCCCGACTATATGTCGGGCTTCTTTTTTGGCACAGCTTGCCATATCCCACAGACGGACTTTATGCTATATTGCACACCGACGAGAGGATTCGACGACGGCCTCTCGAAAAGCAAACAGCATGAAAACAGGAGCGTTATTATGAAACGGCAAGATCGAGCATCGCAAAGGTTCACCGTCGGGGTGGCGGTATTTCTGCTGTTCTCGATGCTGGCTTCCGTTGTGTGGGCGAACGACGAGGCTTCCATCGACTGGCAGAAGGCCAAGGAGCTGCAGCGAAAGGAGCAGAAGGGCGAAACACTCACCGAACAAGAGAAAGCCTACCTGGAACGCGCCAAGCAAGTGCGTCAGCAGCGCGACCAGAAAACGCAGCCCCAGGGCAAAGCCCTCCAGGCAGCAGAGAGCACCGGCCTTGTCCCCATCACGGACATGACGGAGCAGCGGTACAAAGGCCAGATAGGCGGCTTGTATCCGGAAGGCAAAAATACGCCGCCCGAATCGCTCAAGGTCGCGGCGCAGAGCGAGCTGGCCAAGATTCAGCCGCTCGACGCCGAAGGCAATTCATCGAAAACTGGAAAGATCGGCTTGATATCCATCGGCATGTCAAACACGACCCAGGAGTTCTCGACGTTCAAGAAACTGGCCGACGCCGATCCCAACAAATCACCTTCCGTCGTCATTGTAGATTGCGCCCAGGGTGGCCAGGCCGCCCACCAGTGGGCGTATCCGGATGAAGGCGGAGACAAGAAGCGGCCGTCGCCCTGGACCGTGATGGACCAGCGGATCGAACAGGCCGGGCTGAGCCCCGCTCAGGTTCAGGTCATCTGGCTGAAACAGGCGCAAATAGCACCGGCCCAATTAGGGGAATTCCCCAAACACGCCGAGTCCCTGAGGGACGATACGGCTGTGATTCTCCGCAAGCTCAAGACGCGTTTTCCCAACTTGCGGATTGCTTATTTATCCAGCCGGATTTACGCCGGCTACGCCACGGGCCCGCTGAACCCGGAGCCGTACGCCTACGAGTCGGCCTTTTCTGTGCGATGGCTGATAGAAGAGCAGATCAAGGGCAGTCCGGACCTGAACTGGGACCCCGTCAAAGGCCAGGTGAAATCGCCGCTGCTGTTGTGGGGGCCTTACCTTTGGGCCGATGGCGTCAAAGGCCGCAAAAGCGACGAGCTGGTGTGGACGCGCGAGGACCTTGCCGGCGACGGCACGCATCCGAGCACGTCGGGCCGGCTGAAAGTGGCCCGGATGCTCCTGCAATTCTTCAAGTCCGACCCGAACGCCCGAAGCTGGTTTCAATAGGCATCGACGCCGAATTCCAAAGGCTTGCCGCCAAGCTCTTCGGCGCCCATATCGGGCGCAGCGCCCTGGAAATCATCGTTGAAATTGGGGATGCGAACGCCCGCATCGTGGCCCGGACTATTCTCGGTTAAGGCGTGAGGCTGCCCCGCCGCGTAGATCGGCGTACCCGTGAGACCGTGCTTCTCGTGACGCTCGCTGGGCAAGGGCCCTTGGTATAAATCGTAGTCGTAATCAGCCAACGGTTCGTCATTGCGAGCCTGGAATGAGCGCTGCGTCACATCCAAAATGTTGTTCCTGCTGGTGACATTGACCATCGGCCCTCCCCAGCCTAAGCCGGTACGGGCGCCGGTGTTCACCATACCATCTTTACCTTTTTCGAGTGGCTGAAGGATGGTATTGTGAAAGACGAAGATCCTGCCCCCACCCATGATGTCACTGGTCTTGAGGAATCCGCCGCCCCACTGGCCCGGGGCAACGCGCATCGCGCCGCCGATATTCCGCCAGACGTAAAGCGGTCCCACGGAGGTCCCCGCCGTAGCGATGGCCACGTAGCAATCGGTCGAGTAATTGCCCCAGATGCGCACGTTGCAATTGGCCCCTTCCGATTCGATTGTGTCGTCCCAGCAGTGGCTGAGCCGGTTTCCGTAGATGTCGGAATCGCGGTTGGGAAAGCCGCGAACGCTGAAATTCGACCCGGCCCCGAAGACGTCGTTGTACTGATGGTCCTCGTCGGAAAAGATGGTGTTATAGCGAATCACGTGGTTGCCCTCGCTGTCCCACAGGCAGATGGTCTGCGGCCCTTCCGGATGGGTGGGCTCACGTTTGCCCGGAGCGGGGCGGGCTTGTTTCCAGTTGTTGGAATTGCTGCGCGGGTGATGAATCCGATTGCGCTGAATAATCACGCGCTTCAGGTCCCGTGCGCGGGAATAGACGGCAGCGTCGTAATCCTTGCCCCAGCCATCCTCGGCAATCCGTCCCCAGCCGCTGATGTCACAGCCTTCGATAACCACGTCGTGACAGCCCTCGAAGATTCGGATTCCGTGGACGCCAGCGCCTTTGAGCGTCAGGCCGCGGATAATCACGAACGACGCCCGGACCTCGATGCACTGCTCCTTTTCACTTTTGACGTCGATGACGGCCGTCTCTTGCCCTTCCGGATGCGTATAGACAACATAGCCATTGGCCGTTCCCCCCTGCTCGATCACAAGCGTCTTGTCGCTGCCCGAGACGGCAACCTTTTTTGCGACGGGAAAATCCTCGCTCCACGTCATGGCCTTCAGGCTCTGTTTTTGCCTGGTTTTCTCCAGCGACAGCTCGATTTCGTACTCCGTCCCCGGCTCCAGGTTGACGATGCTGCCGCGATATTGCCCGCCGTACTCCCACTTCGCGGTCTTCTCGGCGCCGCGTCCGTCCCTGCCTACAGGTGACATTTCTCTGCCGTCAAACCACAGAGGCATCGCATCCTTCCAGTCCTGCGATCCGCTCTTGCGATATCGCACTTGACACGTATTATCCGCAGCCCCTTCTTCAGCGGTCCAGTACAACCCGATGCAGTGAAACGTCGGCACAGCCCACACCCGCTCGGCCCCCTGCACATGACCAACGGCCGCACCAACGACAACTGCTAAAACTCGCACTACAAATCCTGAATGAAAAGTTTTTGTCATTTTGTGCTCTCCAATGTTCGGCATCTTGCCGGATAGGCCCGGCTTACCGTAATGATTTCCGTCCTGGCTTCTTGACTTCCGCCGCAGTCGCTTTCTTCCTGGAAATTGCGTCGCTGTTTGTTTTATTCCCGGCTGCGGTTTCCTTTTTCGGTCCCTTTATGTCTTGCTTGAGCAGCTTCTCATACTGCTTTTTCTCAGTAAGAGATTTCTGTTTCATGCCTGTCTTAGCTTTATCCGATTCAGGGACTTTTACAACCCTGGCGGTACGGCTGCGTTCCACACGCTCGCTTGAGACCAGCCCCCCGTCCTCCTGGCCGGATGCCTGATCCTGCTCCGCCTGACTGAAATCCCGCCTCGCAGACCCCGCCCCGCCTGTGACCGGTTGCTCTGCAACATCCATTGGGACAAAGACCGTCTCCCGGCCCTGCCACCGAATCCTTACCTGCACCGGCTCGATGGCCACAATCTCTGCATCACCAATAGTATCGCCGGCCTTGTACCATCTGTCCCCGATCAGCGCCTCATCGCCCAATATTCCCAGCACGGAAGTAACAGGATGCCGCGGCGGCTGAGGCGGCGAAAACAGATTCCGCTTCTTCAATTCTTCCGCGATAGCCTCGCAAGACGCCGCTGCTGCTCTGGCCCCTTCGATACTCAACTCATCCCGGGCGGCCGCCATTTTGACGAGGTTCTGCGCCCTGGCGGAAGCTTCGAAAAAGCTCGTGACCTTGATTAAAATCAGGATGCCAAAAACCACCGCCGCCCCCAGCAGCACAGCCGGAACCGATTCCTTCTTCCACTTGAGATAATGAAAGTTCATAGGCCCTACCCGCGCGAACGTATCCTGGCCAATCGTCCCCAAATCACTGTTTTTGCCGTCATTCCTGAACCAGAACGTGTATGCTATATCATTGACGATGCGTTGTCAAATTCGGCGTCCCCGTCTGCGAAGAAAAGGGCGAAGTCGGCATTCGGTGGCGGCTTGCGATTTGTTCTCGCCGCTTGTCATCTCGACCGGAGGCCGAAGGCCGTAGTGGAGAGATCTGGCCGCGAAGGATAGATACGTCCTACCCGCCGCCAGATGTCTCGACTCCGCTGTGCTGCGCTCGACATGACAGTACTCGCGCCTGACGGCTTTTCCAAAGCCACATGGGCCCTCCCCCGTATTCCGACCGCACCCGAAGAAAGTGCACGAATCCGGCCTACCGCGACGGCATCAAGAAATGTTCCAGAAAGATGTAAATCTGCTCGTTGGATTCGGCGGTTGGAGAATGATCCTTGCGGTTTGTCATGGCGACCCTGTCCGTACGGCCCAGGAGCTTGTTGACTTCAATGCTGCGATTGAGGGCCTTCCATCGCTCGGGCTGGTCTTCCGAGCCGCCGGAGACCAGGAACGGCCGGGGGGCCATCAGCGCATGCAATTCGTGCAGGTCGTGTCCTTCCTCGAACATTTTCTTATAGGCGCCGGTGCGGGGATTCGAAGCGTTGGGGATTCCTCGCTGCCGCTGCTGGTTCGGATCGTATCCGAGATACCACGGCTCCCAGTAGTTCACGTTGGCGCGGCTCTCGTCGAAGACAATCCCCGGGTCCGACCAGACGGCGCAGGCGAACTTCTCGTAAAGGCACGATGCGAACATCGCCCATTTACCACCATACGAATGGCCCATGACACCAATGCGACTGGGATCAACCTCCGTCAGGTTTGCCAGCGCCGTATGACAATTGGCCGCCACGTAGGCCAGCGCCGAGAGCGGCTGGAGAGGGGTCGCGTCTTTGTCGCCTTCATACAGCGGCTTGTACGGAGGCTTCAAACTGGCGAACGCGGGCGTCCCAATCGACAACACCACAAAGCCTCGTTTTGCCAATCGACCACCAAAGTCCCGCAACTCCTTGCCCAAACCGATGGCCGTTTCCGCATCGTAATAGACTACGAGCACAGCCGGACACGATTTGCCGCCGTCCGGCACGAGCAAGTAGCCATCAACCATCTGCCCGCCCGGCGCTATCCCGACGCGGACTTTGTGCTGGGTGAAATTTTCGCGGTGCTCTTTCACCAGGTATTCTATTTTCGGCTTTTCAATCAAGGGCGGCCAGGCCCCCATCATCTCATGCCAGGTTTTCAGTATCTCTTGCCTGCGCCGCAGCCAGTCCGCTGGCGTTTTCACGGCCGTCCCATCGTCAAATATCAAAGGAGACTTATATTGCCCAAAGTCACCGGCGAATTCGGCCGGCGGCCTGAAAAACGGCGCGATTTTCTCAGGAACATTATCCGCTGCGGAACCGCTATCGCCGCCGGGCTGACTCTGCACGCCAGCCCCGGTGGTCAACAGCAACAAAACAATTGAAAGCGAAGTCAATGAGTTCATCCTGCTCACCATCCAATGAGATTCACCAAGATAACACCACTCGGCCACATCTGACGCTTACACAACTGACGATAGTCTATTCCTTCGCGTTATGCAAGCTTTTGAAGTTTGTGAGAAGGAAGGTGCCGGCCCCGCAACGCAACGAACGCCGGGCGCTACCGTCGAATCGCGCCCCCCATGGGGGCTCGCGAGGAACTGCGTCTGGTAGGGCTTGTTTGTGACCGGGCCCCCGGCTTCGGAACCTGGGCACCACTTGGCTGTTCGGGCTGGGTAATCTCAAGCGCCTGGAGGTGAGGCAGCTCCGTCCTGAGACGTGAGAGGGCGTTCTCACCGATCGGCATGGCCGACGTGAGAAAAATGATGTGGATGGTTTTCAGAGGATACAGATGTGCAAACCCTTCTCCCGTTATCCGGCTGTCGCCAATAATCAGGCTGTCGAGCCTGCGCATGCCGGCCAAATGCTTCAATCCATCGTCCGTCAGGTTAGGGCCGCCCGAAATCTGTAAGTACTTCAGGTTCGTCAGGGAGGCGAGATGCTCAAGGCCGGCGTCGCCAATTCCATAACCTACAAGGCTGAGATCCTCCAGGTTTGTCAATCCCGATAAACACACCAGATTGCTCTCGCGGAATACGTCGTAGGTAGTTACGAATTGGTCGCCGGTTCTCGTTGTTTGATGCCGCATGTCGATTCTCAGGCGCCTGAGCTTCTTGAGGCCGGAGATGTCAAGACCTCCCCCATCCTGCACAACGTCGCTGGGGCACAGGCTCTCCAAACCTTCAAGCTTGTTCAGCACATTCAGTCCCGACATCGTCACCCTGCCGGACGAACCAAAAGACAGATCTCTCAGTTTGGGCAACGTGGCCAGGCGTCTGAGATTATCGTTTCTCAGACCATCCGGACCAAACCACGGCAGAAGAAGGGTCTGCAAGTTCTCAAGCTTCAGCAGCAGTTCGATCCCTTCGTCTGTGAATCCCATGCCCGCAATACTCAAATCTTTGAGCTCGTGCAGCGTACTTATGGCCGCCAGGGCCTTGTCCGTTAGCGGCGAATTTCCGATACACTGGACCCAAATGCGTTTTAGATGTTTGCAACCAGCCAAATGACTGATCCCGGCGTCTGTAAATCCCCAGCCCAGACATAAATCGTCGAGATTCGGCATGGCCCCAAAGTCAGCCAGGTCTGCATCGGTAAGCGTGGCGGAGCTAACGTCGAGCCCTTTGAGCTGGGGCATGTTCTTCAGATACGCAACGCCCCTGCCCGTGATCTTCTCCAGCCAGTGCACGTTGAGCCGCTCAAGCGAGCGGCTCTTCGAGAGCTGGCGCAAGCCTTCATCGGTTACATGAGGCGTATCGAGCCACAGCACTTTGAGCGCGGGCATAGCCGCCAGATATTCCATGCCGCGATCCGTAAAAGGCCCGTCCATACCCAGACGCACGTGCCTCAACGAACGTAATTGTGTCAGGGCCTTCAGTCCGGCATCGGTCATTCCGGGATTGCCGAACAGCCCCAATACCTCCAGGGATGTCAGTTCGCCCAGCGACTTCAAACCCTCGTCGGTCATCCGGCTGGGGCCGATGTCGAGGATCTTGAGCGACTGCATTTTCGCGATCTCGGCCATCGCCGCATCAGAAACCTTGTCGGGCGCGTAAAGCTGCTCCAGTCGAGACAGCGAAGTTAGAAGCGACAAGCTCCTTGGGTTCACTTCGGCACTGCCCAGACTCAGAGTCCGCAGCCCCGTCAGCCGGGCGACCAGCGGCATTTGGTCGTCGATATAGATCGGGCGGGATGGAGGTATGAACAAGAATTGCAGGCCGTAGAGATCGTCCGGACCGAGCGACTCCAGCGCCGTGCGGATGCGATCCGGGGTGGCCCCGACCCCCCTGATGGTCAGGGTGACGCGTTTTCCAGGCGGGATGCGGACCTTCCCCCTTGCGGGAGAGAAGTTCTCCATTTCGGCGTACGCATGCCCCGGGTGAAAGCCATGGACCGTCTCAGGAATGACCATGCCCTCGTCCTGAAGATAGACCACGCCAACCGACTGGTCCTGCGGGAAGTGCAACACTCTGGTTGCGCCACTCCCTGGCTCTTGAGCTTTGCCCATGGGCAGCAGGACGACCGCGACGACAAGGAGCGAAGCGAAACCAAGAACGCCGAGCTTCGAGCTTTTGGGTATCGGTCTTGTTAACATGTGTCTAATCCTCCACTGCAAGGCCTTCTTCGATTCAGCGACACCGACGAGACGCAGCCCTAAATCCGCTCTCGAAAAAGCCGTCTCACCGATATCGATAAGGGTGTTGCTGTAGCCCTCAGCCTGGCCCCCAAGGGCCACGAGGACCGTCTCATCCACCGCTTCCTCACAGACCCTGCGGATCACCGCATTGGCAAACCAGACGAACGGATTGTAGAAATAGACGACTTGCAAGAACGTCTGAATCGCATTGACCCACAAGTCGCCCCTTTTGATATGGGCCAGCTCGTGAATCAGCGTCGCCCTCAATCCTTCCGGCGACAATTTCTCGACAAGAGCCGCCGGCATTAAGACGACCGGCCCGACCAACCCGCAGACGGCCGGACTCGAAACGGCGTGCGATAATCGCAGCTCGACGTTCAGCCGGACGCCCATTTGCCGGCGGCACTGCTCCAGCACGCCGGTCAATTGCCCCGGCGCAGGGCCGCTCCGGGCGACAAGCCTTCTGACAAACTTCAGCCGCCAGGCGAGCACCACAAGAAATGCGAATATGCCCACAAGCCAAAGTAAAAGGAGGACAGCTTGCCACGTCAGAGGGATTAGGATCGGATTTACAGGCAGACTCGATACGACACTTCCGGCACCATCCTCAGAGGGCCGGGTCTGCGGCATCTCCACAGATGGACCGGCGCGTCGAGGCCCTGCTGTGTGAAAGGCTCCGTCTGAGATGGCCGAGACAGGCACATGGTCACCAACCCAATAGCCAACCGCCGTCGGCAGTGAAAGCGAAGGCGGCAGAACGAGCTTCACAAGCACCAGCATCCATACGCAGTAGCGAAAGATAGCGCGAACCCGTCTGCGCAAGAGCAAATCCACAACATACAACACAATGACCAAAAGAGCCGACTGGATAAATACGCTCCCGGCGTAGTCGCAGAACACAATCCCCACGTTGTTTAAGCCTGCCAGACAATGGTTGATTATCTGATTCATCGGTGGATCTCCTGCCCCCCATAAATCCACTTCCAACATTCACTTTTTCGCAGACTTGTTCACCAATTCGCGAAGCTGGGCGGCTTCCTCTTTTGACAGACCCTCGTGGTCGATCAGGAACTTGAGCAAAGGCGTGAGGGCCCCGCCGAAACCTCGCTCGAGCATTCTTCGCAGTTCGCCCCGCCTGGCCTCAACCTCGCCTATGCAGGACCGGAAAAGCTGCAAGTTGCGAATCTTTTCAATTTTCAAAAAGCCCTTTTCGACCATTCGGTCCATCGTAACTTTGACCGTAGCGTAGGCCCAATCCTTGCTCTCGGCCAGCGCCTCCTGCACGGTCCCGGCCGCACACGGTTCTTTTGCCCAAACAACCCTCATGATCTCCCATTGGGCCTCAGTAAGCTCTGCCGTGTGCTTTTTCCTGCGACCCTTCTTCGTTCTCTCTGATGCCGACATGTGTTTCGTCTCCTAATTTGATTTAGAACGAATATATTTGACAATAATCAAATACTCAAGAAGAAAATAGTACTTTCGTAGAAAATTTTTTCATCCTTCATTTTCGCTATCAGAAACACAGAAAAGGGGGAAAACCCTATCCCACGACACGGTGACCACCTTGAGGTTAGTGAACCGTCGAAATTTTCTCCCTCGGGCGGCTTGGGTGGTAAATACGATCATGCAGAATATCGATGGCACGCTTCATTGTGTATCCACCGGAGCGTTTGGCTCGGCGGTCCTGGTTTGAGACTGCTCCTGGTAGATGCGGACGTAATCGACCTCGAATTTGGCCGGGAACTGCGTGTTCGCCGGGTCGCCTCCGGATGTTCCACCGATGGCGAGATTCAGAAGCATATAGTGCGGCTGATGGAAGGGGTTCTTGGCTTCGTTATCCTTGTTGAATGTTTTCTTTAGCTCAATCGTATTGAGAAGCTTATCGTCAATATAAAGTTTGATATTGTCCCGGTCCCAGTCCATGCGCCATACGTGGAACTTCGCCGGCCAGTCAGGATCGTTGAATTCGCTCAGAGGTATCTTGACGTCGTCCCAGACGGGTGCCCATTGCTTCTCCGAAGCCCAGGCGGCGTTCGCCAGAAGCGTACCCCGATAGTACTCCATGATGTCGATCTCGCCGCAGCCCGGCCATCCGCCTTTAACGCCCAGGGTCCAGAACGCCGGCCACAATCCCGCGCGCGTATCAATCCGGCCCCGCATCTCGAACCGGCCGTACATCCACTCGTGCAGGCGGCGGGTCGTCAGGCTCGCAGACGTGTACTCGGCATACTCTCGGCCCTCCCGCCAGCTTTGACTATCGGCTCTATAGCGAGGATTCAGTTTTCGCTCGCGACGGCCTTCGATGATGAGCAGACCATTCTCGCATCGGGCGTTCTGCGGCTGATACCACTGGAGCTCCTCATTGCGAACGAAGCCCCGCTCGTACGTCCAGTTACAGGGGTCCGGCGGACCAGCTTTGTCAAATTCGTCCGCCCAAACCATCTTGTACCCCGCAGGTACCGTCCCTTCGTTCTTCACGCCGCCCGTTTGCGCCGATACCACTGTAGCCGCCAGAGCTACTAAACAAGCAGCCGAGAAAATATCGAATCTGTTCATAGATACTCCTCATCTACCATTTGTCCTGCGAAGCCGGTCTATTCTCATTTCCTCGCATAATACCATATCCGCATAGAGAAAGACATCTCTGCCATTTCGTCAACAGGCGCGATCGCAAATTGCTTGTACAGGATAGGCTTGTTATACTGTGGACAATAAGTCTCGGCAGCGTTGCTGAGCAGATTATCAATGGAGTGTCTTTCAGCTAATTCAACTCATTGAAAGGATTCAGCAATGTCCCAGACCAGCGAGCAGGCTTTACCGGCGGAGCGATTGCTTTCAATCGATGCACTTCGGGGCTTTGACATGTTCTGGATCATCGGCGGCGGCACGCTTCTGGAAAGCCTGGTCGACGTATGGCCGCACCCTGTCACCCAGACCATAAAAGAGCAGCTCGAGCACGTCGAGTGGCGGGGATTTCACTTCGAAGACCTGATCTTTCCGCTGTTTCTGTTTATCGTGGGCGTCGTATTGCCGTTTTCGATTTCCCGCCGGCGAGAGCGGGGACAAAGCTCCGCCTCCATCCACCTGCACATCTTAAAGCGCGCTGCCGGGATCATTCTGCTGGGTTTGATATTCAACGACCTGCTGCGTTTCGAATGGTCCGAGATGCGCTGGCCGGGCGTGCTGCAGCGGATCGGGCTGTGTTACTTCTTCGCCGCGATCGTCGTGGTGCATACCCGATGGCGAACACAGGCGATCATCGTCGGCGCGGTTTTGCTTTTGTACTGGGCCGCGATGACGCTGATTCCCGTGCCGGACTTTGGCGCAAACGTGATGACGGCTGAGGGCTGCCTGTCCTCGTACATCGACCAGCAGTTGATTCCGGGAAAGCTGTACTACGGCTATGGGGACAACGAGGGCTTGCTTTCAACCTTCCCGGCGGTCTGTACCGCCCTGTTAGGTGCGCTGGCCGGACACTGGCTCCGCTCGAACCGTCCGGGCGACCAAAAAGCAGCGGGCCTGGCCCTTGCCGGCCTGGCGTGCGTCGTCGTCGGCTATCTGTGGGGGCTTGTTTTCCCGATTATCAAGCTCATCTGGACCAGCTCCTACACCCTCTTCTCCGGCGGCTGGTGCCTGCTGTTGCTGGCCTTGTTCTATTGGCTCATCGATGTCAAGGGATACCGCAAGTGGACGTTGTTCTTTGTCGTGATCGGCGTCAATCCCATCACGATATACTTCCTGCAACGATTTGTCGGCTTCGATGACATCGCCCAGTTCTTTCTTGCGGGCGTAGCAAACAATGCGGGCCAGGTCGCACCTTTGGTTCTGCCCGTCGGCGTTCTGGCCGTCAAGTGGCTGCTCCTGTGGTTCCTGTACCGGCACAAGATATTCTTCAAGGTCTGAAAGAAGAATCCCTTCAGGGCAAACTGTTACTTGCCGACGTTGAAACCGATTTGCACGTTGCCCTTGGATTGATTGGTGATTCGTTCCGGGCCTGCGAAGAGGTTCTCGGCAATAATAGCACGTCCGACCTTCTCTCCGAGCTGAATTTGCGGCCGATCCTGTCGAAACTCACACCCGCGAACCAGGACGGTGCCGCTCTGGGCCTGGATGGCCGGGCGCGTGCCGTCCTGCCCGCCCCATTGGACGAATGTGCAATCGCCAAAACCCACGGTTCCCTCGCCTGCGATTTTCGCTATTTGATTACACGGCCCCCAGAACGCACAGTTCACAAAGCGGATGCTGCCGGTGTTGCTTTCTGCAATTTCGATCATCGTGGGGTCCGGCCCGTGGAAAGAGACGAACTCGCCGTTGGTGATCAAGAGGCCGTACGGCGCAGATTGTTCCACGAACAAAGCCGTGTAGCAATCGTCCGCCCCGATACCAAGAAAATTGCCGTTGCACACGCCCCCATTGCTGCGGATGAACTTATAGCCCACTTTGTAGCCGAAACAGAAGGTATTATAGACGTACTGCCAGTCGGAGCGGCCAAAGATGAACGCTTCGCCGTTTTCCATCTGCCAGCGGAACAGCTTGGGCTTCGTGCTCCACCAGGGATTGAAATGAACATTTTCAATGCGCCCGACGTCAAAGATAGCGTCAACCAGGATGCCTCGGCGGAGCGGCTGGCCCTGAACGTCGCGAATCAGGTGACGCTCGTTTCGCGTGGCGTCGATGCCGTTGTACGGATTGAGCATCTCGACCGCCAGCACGGCGGCGTTCTTGCCTCGCATCGCAATCGCCCAGGGATAGGGCTTGGGCTCCTCATCAACGTTCTGCTCGGGATAGTATAGAACGACTCCTTTCAGCGTACTGTTGGTGTTGAGCGTGATAAACGCGGCTCCATCCTCACTGCCTGCACCGGCTGTCACCAGAAACGTCGTGCCGTCATCGGTCGGCCTGGGAAGTCCCTTATTGCGTATGCCGTTGTGGGCGGGAACCGATTGCCAGACGCCCGCTAACGTGACGGCGATGGGCACGTTCAGAGAGCCGGCGAAGAAATAGTTTCCGCGCGGAGCATACACCACGCCTCCGCCGGCCTTGGCCGCGGCATCCATCGCCTTTTGAAACGCCGCCGTGTCATCCGTCCGGCCGTCGCGCGCGGCGCCGAAATCGGTGACATTGAAATGGTCTGAGGTGGAAGTCTGTGCCGGTTCTGCCGCAAAGACTTCACGCGATGTGGCAAGTGACATCAGGAGAAACAATACGCTGATTCGGTTGGAGATTTGTGCTTTGTCCATTGGTTGTGCCCTTCTCTTTGGTCTTTTGCGGTTTATTTTTTCCACCCCGGGCCGCGTACGACGCGCCCGGCTTTCGCACTCGTATGCTCGCCGTCTTTGAGCACCTGCACGCCGTTGACGAAAACGTGGATCATTCCCGTCGCGTACTGATGCGGCTTGTCATACGCGGCATGATCAGCAACGGTTTGCGGATCGAAAACGACAATATCCGCGTAATATCCTTCTTCAAGTTTTCCCCGCCGATCGAGTTTCAGATTTTCCGCCGGCAGTGACGTCAGACGCCTGACCGCCTCGGCCAGTGTGATGACCTTTTCCTGCCGGGCGTATTTGCCCAACAGCCGGGCGAAGTTTCCGTAGGCGCGGGGATGCACGTTTGATTTCAGGAAAACGCTCTCGCAAGCCAGCGATGCGGCATCCGAGCAGAAGCTTACCCAGGGCAGCCTGATTTGCTTTTTCACGTTTTCTTCCGACATGAGAAAATAGACCGTGCCCACGCGGCTGTCGTCTTCAATCACAAGGTCAATGGCCGTTTCCGCCGCCGATTTTCCTCTCATCTTCGCCACTTCTGCAAGCGTCTTGCCCGTCAGAGACTTGAGCTTTTCGTTCTTGAATCCCACCAAAAGGACGTTGTCCGGCGTTCCCGCTAAGAGAAACAGATTCTCCCATTCCGTCGTGGGGGTCGTCATCTCATTGAGGACCCGTCGCCGAATGGCCGGGTCCCTGAGCCGACTCACCCACGCGTTATGCCCGCCGGCCTGGACCCAGGGAGGCATGGCGGCATCGAGACCCGTTGCGCCGGCCGTATAGGTGTACATATCGGCCGTGATACGCAGACCTTCGGCCCGCGCTCTCTCGACTCGTTCAATCACGGCATCCAGCTTGTGCCAATTCGACTGGCCGGCGGCTTTGAGATGATAGATTTCTGCAGCAACGTTCGCCTTTCGCGCCGTGTCGATCAATTCATCCAGCGCCGCCAGCAGGTCGTTGCCCTCGCTGCGAAGGTGCGAGATATACATGCCGCCGTATTTACCCGCCACCGCGGCCAGAGCAATCAGCTCGTCCGTATCGGCATAGACGCCGGGAGCGTAAATCAGCGATGAGCTGACTCCGACGGCCCCTTCCTGCATGGCCTGGCGCACTAATCCGCACATCTGCTCAAGCTCTTTAGACGCCGGTTTGCGGTCTTCGTACCCGACGGCGTAAACGCGAACAGTCGTCGCGCCCACAAAAGAGGCGACGTTTGTCGAGACCCCTTTTCTCTCAAGATATTCGAGGTACTCGCCAAGTGTCGTCCACTCGACGTTGAACTTGATGTCCCCTTGAGACAGGACCATATCCCGCTTCATCGCTTCGTTCAGAGGCCCCATGGACGATCCTTCGCCCATCACTTCGAGCGTAACGCCCTGGCGAATATCACCCTGCGATCTGCCGTCTTCGATGAGCGATTCCGTCGCCCAGCTCAACATATTGATAAAACCCGGGGCCACGGCCAAACCGTTGGCATCGACCACCAGCTCGGCATCCGGCTGGAGCTGCCCAATCGCTGCGATATGGCCATCCTTGATTCCGACATCCGCAAAATACGACGGCCCGCCGGACCCATCGTAAATCTGACCGGACGTGATCACGACGTCATACGTCGCTGAGAGACCGACACCAGCCACAGCGACGATAAGAATTGTCATAAGGACGAATGATTTCATTCTTCGCATAGCACACGGCCCTTCATACCGAGTGACGGGTGGCATCCTCAAGCGCAGCTTGGGGATGGCTGTTCGCGGGGGCCATGCCTCCCCCAGGGAAGCCTGCCACCCATCGCCCTATTTCGCATTGTCACCTTCAGGCAGCGGCTCAAGGACAGCGCCGCACAAAATGGCCTTGCCCGCAATCGGCCTCAAAACGACTTCGACCCGACCGGGGTGTTGCAGTTGCACCGGATAGTTTCGCACCAGGATGCCGTTGGCCGCCGCCCCTGTGGGGATGTCGATTCGGTCCAATACACCCGCTTGCCCGGCTTGTCCAGTTTCAATCTGCACCTCAAAAGAACGCGGCCCTGCCGCTGACGGATTCAGCATCAGCAGCGTCAGGCGATATTGCCCGGCTGGTAATACATCAGGATTCGTCTGGCCTCGGCCGCCTTTGGCCATAATCGGCTGCAATGTAACGGTGATCGGCTTGTCGCTCTCGATACCGCTGCGGCATATCTCTTCGTAGGCGGCGGGGATGCCGGCTTCCCGGACGACAGTCACATCCGCCGGAACGACGAACGTTTGCGCGCCGGTCTGCCTCGTGCCAAGACACTCCCATACGTTTTTATCCGCGTCGAAGTGAAATGTAAAGGTCCCCATGCTTTGGGCCAGCGGATCGTGGGACGTCGGCGCGAAGTTGTAACGCACGGGTCCGGCGCCCAGCGCCTGCCGGTGACGGACGTAGTGCGTCAGCCAGCGAAGATTCATCGACGCCACCAGCCCCTGTTCGCCGCGTGTGATTCCGCCGAGACTTGAGAATCGCGCATACCGCTCAATCACCGCTTCCGGCCGGCATTCCGACAAGGCACGCCGCGCCCCGGCCAGGTCGCCGGCCTTGTACAAATCGCGAGACCGCTGGAACGCATCCTCCGTTCTGTGGACATCGACAATAAACTGTTCCAGCCCCCTGAAGTAGTCGAGCCGGTCCTTTTCCGCACGCGCCAGCGTGGACTCGTCCACTTCCTCGATCAGCTTTATCCGCTTTTCGTACCCCGCAAGAACGCCAGCCACGTCACCGAGCTTGCGGTCAATGAAATAGTCGCTGGTCTCCCGTCCTATTTTGGGAGCCTCCGTCACCCAGAGATATAGATATTCCGCCATTTTGTCGCGCGCCCCAGCTCCAAACCACCGCGCAGCCATGTCACTGCACGTGAGGTGGAGCGGCCGATTCTCCGTCGTCCTCCAGACCTGCTCGCCCAGGCTCGTGAAATAGAGGTCCAGCGGGCGAGTCGTCCAGTGGATAATGCCGAAACCAGACGCCCGGCTATCGGCGAGCCGTGAATAGAAATCCGAATACGGCGTATAAGACCGGCCGACGTAATTGCCGTCGTCGTGATGCGCCCAGACCACGGGCAGGATGGGCCGGCGAGCCCCGACCTGCCAGATAACCTTCCGGGATTCGGCGTCGCGCAACTGCGAACGACCGTTGAGTACTTCGTAATCCAACGGGATAAAAGTGACATTAGGTGGCAAGAACCGGTCGCAGCCCGGCAGAAAATCGAACCGCCAACTGCCCACGGCAATACGGACGTCGCCGCGTCCAATCTCTTTCAGAGCACGCTCGAACGCCATCACCACCTTGCTCAGTGCGAAGAAATTGTGCGATTTCCAGAATTTGGCCGCTTCAGGCGTTTTCTCAAGCTCCTCCGCGTATTGCTTGCGCCACGGCTCGGGCATCTCTTCGACCTTCATCGCGATCCACGGCGTGTTGTCATGCCGGAACCAGACGGCCAAACAGTCGATCTGTGGATAAGCATTCAGCAACGTTTCGACTTGCGCTTTGTAATATCGATACCCTTCGGGCACGTCGGGATTGGCCAGCCACATCTTGCCTTCCGGCTGGCCCATCCAGGCCATCGACTCGACGCCGATTGCGAAGCGGGCCTCCGGCGGCAGCGTCTCGATCACCGCCTGCGGATTGGCGGAGGCCGTGTCCACGTCCACGGCGAAGTACACGTCCATATTGCGCTGCTCGGCACAGGCGAACACGCCGTGCATCAGCCGTTCGGCAGCCTCGGCCAGGTCGCCGTCCGGCGTCATCGCGGCTTCGGCGCCAAAGACCGGACCGTCGAACACGAAGCCGCCCCACAGTCGACGTACGTCGTTCACGTGCTGGGTGGACCAGTCGCGCCCTTTTTGCGTGGTGCTCAGGTAGCCCACGGGCTTGTCCACGCCGTTGAATGAGAACTTCACCATCGGGTTGTTGCCGTAGGCGTGGACCATCACGCCGTTGTAGCCCATCTTCTGGACCTGGACAATCCAACGTTCCCAGTCGGCGAGGTTCCACGTTGAGCAGCCGCTGAGAAAATTGTGCCAGTTGAACACGAAGCGATCCCGGACCAGCGGCGCATCGGACAGGTCCCATCCATCGAATGAGAAGCTGTCCTGCCGCTCCGGCGGGATTGTATCGAATGAAAGGTAGAATCCACAGCCTAACTTCTCCAGTAACCTATAGACGCCATACGCCGTGCCGCGAGGATCGCTACCGAAAATAATTCCCACGGTCCGGCCGCCGACGCGGGCAACGGTAACAACATAACTTTCGGCCCCGGCTGGTTTCTTGCCGGCCACGTATTTTTCAAGCTCAGGAAATGACTCAGCACATCCGAGAAATATCTCATGGCCGGCCTCGCGAGGTTTGCTACCCACAACAAACCTGGTATTCGGATACAGCTTGCCAAGGTAATGCGACAGCTCTTCGGCGGCAATTTTCTCTAAAGGAGCCGCCTCCGGGGAAATCACAATAGCCACCACTATGTCGCGTTCCGGCGTTTGCGCCGAATAACTACAGGGCATCGAAAAACAAAGGGCAAAAAACGTAAGAGTAAAATACTTCATTGTATCCGTCCCCTACTCCGTCGAGCCTCTTGCAGTCACCTTGCGGGCAAGGGTAATTGTCTGTCCGGCTGTGGTTTTGATGAGCAAATCGTTGCTGTCGCGGCCAATCGTATCGTGAGGAACACCTTCTATTTCAAAGCCGGCTTCGCCAAATGGATTTTCCAGCCGGCAAAGACCGCCCTTCTCGGAGGTGATTTCCACGCTTTGCGTTGAGCCGTCCCGCCGGACTGCTGACACCAGGAAGGCTTCCTCGGCGCGCAGCGTCTTGAAAGAGACGTCTTTCCAGCCCGCCGGGATCGCGGGAAACACGCGAATCGTGCCGGAGTAGCTCTGCATCAGCATCTCCTGCAAGCCAGCTGCGGCGGCAAAGTTGCCCTCAAGAGTAAACGGCCGGTAGCGAAAATTGGAGTAGCCCTTGCCGGACTGATCGCCGTTGCAGTGGAAGCCGTTACGCAGGCAAAATGCGGTGGAGAATATCTCCAACGCCTTCTCGGCTTTGTCTGCATCCCGTGCCCGGGCCGCTAAGCTCGCCAGCCAAGAAAAACTATATCCACACCACTGTGACGTCCCCTTTTCATCGAGGTCGGCCAGCGAAGCCTTTATGATCTCTTGATCTTTCGGGCCATTTTCCCAGCGGATCAGGCCCAGCGGATGAATGGCCATCAGGTGCGAGAAATGTCTGTGCGAGAACGGCAACGGATAATCGCGTGCGACAAGCATCTTTTTGCTATCCGGATCGAGCGTCAACTCAGGCATTTCGCCAAGCACCTGTTTCCATCGCTGCGCCTCGTTCGGCTCGCCCACTTCGACGGCAAGCTCGGCGGTTTTCTCAAATGCCCAGCGGATCAGTGCAAGGTCGTAATTGGTAATTGTGGGAAACCACGCATCAAGCTTGTTGTCATTTATCTCGGGGGACGAGCTTAACGGCAGCGTGCGTTTGCCGTCAGGTCCTTTCTCAGTGACGGCCTCCAGGAAAACGGATGCCTCACGAAGCCACGGGTAGGCCCGGCTCACCAGAAAGTCTCGATCCATGCTGTATCGCCACTGCATGTAGAAATGGTGCGCCAGCCACGCCGCGGTCGTCGCCGAGTGCGTGTACTGGTGCCAGCCGCCGATCTGCTCCTGGTTCAGGTCCGCGGTCATGGGGACGTTCAGGCCCGGCAGATCGAAGAATCGCTTCGTCCAGGCCCTCGCCGTGTCGCGGGTCCGCCAGAGCCAATTGACGAATCCGCTGGCCCCGTCGAGCTGATTGCCGCTGTAGGCGGGCCAATAGTTCAGCTCGGTGTTCAGGTCGTGATGGTAGTCCCCTTTCCAGGGCGGAATTTTCATATCGTCGGCGGTCCAGGGGCCCTGGAGCGTGACGGGCGGCGTGCCAGCCCGGGCCGCCGAGCCGAATTTATACATCTCCAGATACCACTGCCTTTCAATAATCGGATTGGGCACTCGAACCGAAGAGCGGCCCCAGTAGGAATCCCACCACCGGCGGTGTGCTGAAAGCGCTTCGGCAAATCCCACTTTCAGGGCCTTGCGGCAATTCGCAAGGGCCGTGTTCGAAGGGTCCTGCGACTCGTTCGATGTCGAAATCGACCAGGCGCCGAGCCACGTATTTCCCGACCTGTGCCAAACGACAGCCACGGCGAACTTGAAACCGCCCCACCCTTCCTGCAGATAACATTTCCAATCGTCGCCGCCCGACTCGACCGGCGGTTTGTACCGCAGGCTCGCCAGGTCGCCGGCGCTGATTTTACCCGGTCCGGCTTCATCAGTGACCTTGCCTGCAAAAGGCGGGGCCAGAAGGCGAACGCCTATTGGCTCGCTGGTGTCGGCTTGGATCATCCCGAAGGGCTCGGTGGCGTGAACAAATACGCGCACCCGATCCCCGTTATTGAACAGGATTGTCGTCAACGCCTCCGCGAGGTCCAGCGAAGCCTTCTGAAAAGTTGTATTCTCCGCGAATGTCAGCTCAATGCGGCCGGCGGGGATTTTCGTCGGGCCAGGATTACCGTAGGGGTCGTCATAGAGGCGGTGCAGGTCCGTTAGACGGCGCTCTTGTACCCATTGCCGCATCATCTTGTACGAATACTCTGCCGTGTGGAATTCGGGGACAGGCCGCAGGTCCCAAAGGTCGGTGCGATCCAGTGAAATCCGCAATGGTTCGACAGGCTCACCATCGCCCCATACCAAAGCCCCAAGCAGGCCGTTGCCAAGCGGCATGGCTTCGTCCCAAACCGTCGCGGGCCTCTCGTAGTTCAGGCCGTGATCGGGACGGGGCTGGCCCGACGCGTGATTTGCGAAGATGATGCCCAATAGAAATACAACAACGTGTGGAAAGTCAGCACGCAACACAGTCACTTCTCCTTTCGTTAGTCAACACCTGCACCCTCGCCCGGCGCGGGGAGAAACCGGTACCAGGTGTATCTCAGAGCGAACATCGCCCCAACCGCCAGGACGAGCCATATCGCCGCATTGACGTACCAATGGCCGACAAGATACATCGGGAATAGATACACGCCCGCAATCGCAAGCATTCCCAGCGCAACGTTCAGGATTGCCCGTGACACGCTTTCGGACCTGGATGATGATTCCTGTTTGGACAATCCGGCTTTGGCTGCAACCGGCTTCCACAGCCCGAATGGGCGGACGGATTTATAAAAATCGACGAGGATGTCGGCGTCGGTGGGTTTGGTCGCCAGGGATACCGCAATGCTCGCAATCAGTGAGGCGGCACAGATCAAAGGAAACACGTAATACACCGGAGCATCCGGCAAGAATAACGCAACTAACGAAAGAAGTATGCCGCCCAGCGTTCCGACCGTATAGCCCCAGCCGTTCATTCGCCACCAGTACCATCGCAGCACGTTGGGCACGACCGCACCGGCCCCTAAAGCCATCATTATCCAGTTCCATATTTGAGCAATCGACGTAGCTTGAGAGCCGATGCCGATGCCAACCAGAACCAGCAGAATCGTAGCCAGATAGCTGAATCGCACGGATTCCCTTTCGCCGGCGCCGGGGCGCAGGTAAGGCTGCCAGAGATCACGAACGATAAAGGAAGCCCCGCTGTTGACCGTGGAGCTGAACGTTGACATGAACGCCGAGAGCAGCCCGGCAATGACAACGCCCCTCAGCCCGGCCGGCAGAAATCGTTGCAGAACCACGGGCATGACCTTCTCGGAATCCGTCACACCCGCGACCCCCGTAAGGGCCAGCAGAGCAATGCCAGCAGCCATCGCCCATCGGACAATCAGAAAAACGCTCCAGGCCGCACCGACCTTGGCGGCGTCGCGCGCGTCACGGGCGGCCAGGAATCGCTGGAAATCGTACATCTGAGCCGGCCCGCCGGCGTTGAGCATAAGACCCTTCAGGACCCACACGATGACAAGAGCGCCAAAAAGCTGGAATCCGGCGTGTTCCGTGCCGGCAAATTCCTCGATCCGCCAGGGCACACTGAGCGAAGTCCAGCCTTCCGGCAAGCTGGACATCGCCCCCGGCGTGAGACTGTCCCACGCAATATAAGCGATGATAATGCCGGCCACCGTCAGAATGACCGTCTGGACGACATCGGTGATCACTACGCTGTAGAGCCCGCCGAGAACAACGTACAGGGTCGTCGTGCCGATGATCAGGACGGCCAGAAAATCAGGCTCATGCTCCGTAAGCACGTGCCGGAGCCATGGAATGGAGGTATGCTCCGCGAGAGATTCCAGAGGGACGTACACGGATGCAAATTTGCCGATTCCGTGATAGTCGTACCCAATGAAGCTGGCCAGAGTAAGCACCGCCATCAGTGCGTAGGCGGTCCGCGCCAATCGGCCGCCTGAGTCAGTGCCGAACCGTGTCTTCATCCACTCTGCGGCCGTCATCACGTTCGAACGCCGGACCCATTTTCCCATGTAGCTCAGGAAAAAGGCGCCCATCAGGAATCCCCACATCCAGTGATGCCACATCGACTTCATTCCCAGGACGTACAGGATGGAGATAATCCACATCGTCCCGGTAATATCGAAGTTGGACACCGACCCGGACATGGCCAGGGCCAGCCAGTGGATGCCCTTGCCCGCCAGAAAGTACTCGCCCAGGTTTTTTGACGCCCGCTTCTGATACCAGAAACCCAGCCCGATCATAAGGGCGAAATAGAGCAGGACTATGACATAATCGATGGGACTCATGGATCGCTTCTCCGGGGCCTACATTGCAGCATTCACCGCGTCAAACATCGCTACGATATTCTCCGGGGGCACATTGGCCAGGATGTTGTGCACCTGCTGGAAAACGAAGCCCCCACCGGGACGGAGGATTCCCACCTGCCGCCGAACATGCTCGGTGACTTGCCCAGGCGTGCCGTTCGGCAGGACGTCCTGTGTATCGCAGCCGCCGCCCCAGAAGGTGACATCTTTGCCGAATTCCGCCTTCAGCCCGCTGGCGTCCATCCCGCAGCAGCTTATCTGAACCGGATTGATCGCATCGAGGCCGGCTTCGATCAGGTGAGGCATCAGCTCGCGGACCCCGCCGCAGCAGTGCAGCATGACCTTCACATCGGCGAGCTCTTTGGCGCGGTTCCAGAGCAATTTGTGCCGGGGTTTGAAAAACTCGCAGTACATCTGCGGCGACATCATAGGCCCCGTCTGCATCCCAAGGTCGTCCCCAAAGAGGATAATGTCTATATGCTCGCCGACAGCCGCCAGGAATCGCTCGAGATTGGCCAGATGAATCTCCATGAGTTTATCCAGGAATCGATGAGCATGCCGGAGCTCGCCGGCTAACAGCATCATGAACTGGTCGTTGCGGTAAAGAAACTGGCCCACCTCGAACAGGTTACCGCCAAAAAGACCAATGACGGCGCGATTCGTCTTGGCCCTCAATTGCTTTGCGCCTTGGCGCAGCGTTTTGCTGTCAACCGGACCCGGCGGGCTGGCAATCGCCGTCCACATAGATTCTCCGAGGACCTCAGAGATGGCGTTTAGATCGTCGCCTTCGAGAAAAGGATAATAGGTCTGCTCGAAATAGAGCGCCCCGTCGGGCATGTGGGCGAGGATTCGGCCGCTCTGCGAGCGAATCACCCAACGGCTGCCGTCACGTTCGATCCGCGTCCACGCGGGGACGAAACACGGCGTGCCATCCGGCAGAGTCCACGGCGTCCAGGACTTCTCGTCCAGCGCGAAGCCCCGGCCTAACTCGATGGTGTCCACGCCAAATCGGTCCAGCACGTCTTCATCGACGACGGCCATTTGCTGAACGACGTCATAGACGCGAATCGGCTTGGGCGGCAGGCCCAGGTACTTCCGCAATTTCGGATAAGCCATCGCCGCGATGCCCGACGACCGATGCCCCGAAAAGTCAACGGGGACGCGGTCGGTTTCGCGATGGTCCAGCGCCGCCAAGATCCGCTCTCGTGAGGTCATAACCATACCCCTATTTTTCAGGCACTGAAGCTCGCAAAGTGACTATTTCATACGGCGACAACTCTATCGGCCCGGCTATCGCGGAAACCTCTTTTTCCGCAAAATCGCTCAGCCACACTTTTTCCGGCGCCGGTTTGGCCCAGCTCAAAGCCGCCTTCTGAGCCTGCGGCCCCGTGTTGAACAAACGCACGATCCATGCCTTGCCGTCCGAGCTGGGCTTGAAAGCAGTCACGATTACGCCGGCGGGCTCAACGCTCAGAACGGACTGCCGGACGGCAGCCGCAGTTTCAACGGGCACAGCGATAAGCGGCTGACTGCGCTCGGCGCCGAATCGCGCCGCCCTGCCGGCATCGAAGAGCCGGTGAGGCTCGAACGAATAACGGAACGTCGTCGGACCTTCCTGGCCCGCCTTGTAATTCGTTTCCCAATAATTGTTCATGACGTATGAATAGAAGGTTGCCGATGGCGCGATGTGCTCGATCCATCCCACGGACTTGCCCCTCGGATCATTGGTGATGGCGCCGACTTCGACCAGCGGTGCATCGACCGTCGCCCATGTCACGCCATAATCCTTGTTCGACACATCGACCCATCGCTGAACCGTGAAGTAGTTCTTGCAGGCGCCGGGCAGTTGATCGGTTTCGGGCCGAACGACCGCCCACGGCGTATCCATCCTCATGACGGCGTCGGGCACGTTGAAGCCAAAGGCCAAGTGCACCGCCTCCTGCTGGTAGATGTTCTTCTTGTCGATGACGTTAATGATGTCCACGCGGTCGATACCATCGACGATCTGGATCTCGCGAGTGAGCTTGTTGCAGCCCGGCGCATCGGATTCGACCAGAAGCGACGCGACCAGCGGCCCCCGTTCCTTAACGCGGATACTAACCGGGCCGTTGCGCTGCGGGTCCTTCGGATCTCTGCCGGCCACGTAAAAATAATCGTTCAGCCCAAGTCCCGCCTTGCCATCCACAAACTCAGCGTCCAGCCCTTTCCACTTGAGACTCTCAATCGCGCCGGTCTTGCCATTGACGCTCAGCGAAATCATGCCGTTGCTTAACCCGGCATCCTGGACTGTAGCCTTGCCGGATGCGGAAACTTTGCCGGAGTGGAAGGTAAATCGTTTTGCTGAAAAAGGTGCGATGTCCCGGGAAAGGAAGGCCAGCTCGCCCGTTGAGAGCCGCTGCGATTTGACGGCCCGCCCCTCGGTATCCTTGACAACGTCACCGGCCACCGTCAGGCCCTTCGGCAGCAGAACCAGGTCCGTTCGCGTCCAGGAGGAGGTGTTGAACATATCCACCGCCGTGACCTCTTTTGCCGAGGTTCGATGTCCGGCCAGCGAGTTGGTAAGAAGATTGCGCGACTGCAAGTCGGCATTGAGGGCGAAGGCCTGTTTAATCTTCCACTGGGCCTTGGTGAAATCGCTTTCAGGCTCACTTATACTGCAATGCGCGCCCCACGTGTGCTCATCGTAGAGAACGACGTTGCGCCATGCCTCGCTGAACTGCTCAGCCGGGTAGGACGCCGGATTGAGCATCGCCCACAACGTCTCGGCCTGCACAAGACGCTCGGCGGCCTCGCGGTTGATCGCGGTCTCGGCCGCGGACGATCCGGCCCCATCTTCCCAGTACGGCGTGAAATCGCCGCGAGCTTTGGGGATCCGGCTGCCATATCGGCGCTCGAACTCGCGGAACATCTCGCTGGTTGTAGCCACGACCAGTTTAGGATAAGCGTACTTGGCGTTCCAGTCTTTGACGAAATCGCTCAGGTCCGGATCGGGCGGGCCGTTGTCGCCGCCGATCGAGTAGCGAACCTGGACCATATCGTAGGGATATTCGGAGTCGCCCAGGCGATTGAGATAATCAGAGAGCCGCCCCCCGTCGAGACGTCCGCTGTGGAAGAAGGAATAGCCTTCCCCCGCCACCCAGCAGAGGATGCTCTCTTTGCCTGAAGGTGATTCCCAGTAGAAAGGCTTGTCGCCCCAGGCCGATAGCGTATAGCCGATACGATGCCCGCGGTTGGGGCCGACGGAGAAATACTTCACCCCGCTTTTGGCCAGGACCGGCACGATGCCCCAGGTGTAGCCGGGCACGTCGGTAATCATGGCCGAATCAATTGGCACGCCGAAGCGCTGCCTGAGCATCTGGGCATAGTCAACCAGCCGAACCAGCTCTTCCGGCCGGCACAGAGCCGTCAATTCGTTGCCGTACAGGGCGTCCAGCGATATCCAGCCCTTCTTTACGGCGTCACTAAAGGCCTGGCGGTCCTCCGGCGAAGCTTGTCGCAGGAAGCTATCCACCGCCCACAGCACCTCCGCGTTCCACTTGAAGCGCGAGCCGTCCGGGTAATCCGCCGTCTTGCGCGCCAGCTCGATGACCTGCTGGAAATACTGCCAATGTTTGCGTTCAACTTCCGTCTGTACGTGCGTATATCCGATGTCCACGTGGGAGTGGTGCAGCAGCCACACCTCCCATTTGCGAACCGGCTCGATGGTTAGAGTCTGCTTGCCTAACGATTTGCCCGCCACCTTGACATCGACCTCTACCGGCGTCGGACGCTCCACCGCCGGTGCAAGAGCCTCGACGACCTTGAAGCCCGGCTCCAGCGACTGCTCGGCTGACTCGGCTCCATTGACAACAACCGCCGCCTCGACCGGCTCACCGACGTGGAGTACAGAAGCCAACACGGGCTGGTACAGCCTGCCGTCATCGCGTTTCACCAGGTAAGGCTGGCCGCGGACGCCCAGCAGTTTGCTCGCAGGCTCGACCGGTCCCATTTGAACGCCCGACGGCGCAGAAAGCGTCACCTGATCGTACAGGACCCAACTGCCCTCCAACGAGGTGATGGTGACGTGATTGTTGCCGGCCTTGAGCACCTGAGCAGGAAAGTCGATGACGAGCCGATGCTCACGGCCTTTATCGGGCTGGCCGTGGGCCGAGGCGTCACCGGCGCCGGCAGGCGGGTCGCGGACAAAGGACGCCTCGTTAATCTTGATCTGGATTTTCGGTGGTCTGGAACTGTGGGTATCGGCCAGGTCCAGCACCAGCTCGGCCTTGCCTTCCGTCGCCGCCGTCTTGAGACCGAACAAAATCGTAAAGGTGTGGCTCTTGCCGCCCGCCCAGACATCCGCCGGCCCTGGCTGTATGTAGGACCAATCCTGTTTCGGGTCGGATTGCCCGGCTACGAAGAAAACGTCGTGCGGGAACGTCACCGAATACTGATTGCTCCTGTCCGGCCCCAACGCAAACTCTGCCGTGTTATTGTCGGCCTTGCCAATTTCCCAGAGCAACTTGTCCTGCCCGACAGCCGGCGCGGCCATGGACGCGCAGAACAACACCATTAACAGAACATTTCTTGTTAGTCCGGTATGTCTCATTTTGCTACTCCTTAAATCCTTGCCGGTTTTCTGGCGGCTATTGTAATTGGGTCGTGCGTCAAACGCCACCTTGTTTTGAAAATGTGTATCACCCGTTCTTGCAGGGTCCGAGCGAATCCGTTATCATCCGGCAGGTTGTGCGTAGGTGAAGAATGTATTAACGAGGTGATATCATGGAACACTCAATCTCAACAAAGCTGGGGATATCTGTTTGCACTTTTGTTTGTTTTGCGACGATGATTTCCTGCGGGCGGCTGAAAGCAGCGGATTCGGCCGCCGTCAAAAAGCTGTTTTCCGACCCGCCGCGCGAATATCATTCAGCGCCCTTGTGGGTATGGAACGACATGCTCACCGACGAACAGATCACCGGGACGCTGCGCGATCTGGCGGGCCAGCAGGTCAAGCAGGTTTTCGTCCATCCCCGGCCCGGCCTCATGACGCCGTATCTCTCACAGGAATGGTTCAGACTTTGGAAGGTCGCTTTGAAAGAGGCTGAGCGTCTCGATATGAACGTGTGGATTTACGACGAGAACTCCTATCCATCGGGCTTTGCCGGCGGATTCGTCCCCGAGGCGATGCCCGAATCCCGCGGCCGGGGCCTGACAATCAAAGAACAGGATTCAGCCGGACAACCCGACGAGAATTTCGTGGCGGCGTTTCGTCCTAACCAGAACGGGTATCAAAATGTCTCCAATGAGGTAAAGGCCGGCACGCAGCTTCCCAAAGGCAAGTATCTGGTGGCGTCGATACAGCGCGCCGGCACGTCGCCCTGGTACGGGGGCAAGTTTTACGTGGACCTGATGTACCCGGGAGTGACGCAGAAGTTTCTGGCCGTCACGATGGATGCTTACACACGCGAAATAGGCGACCAGTATGGCAAGCGCGTGCCCGGGGCCTTTACGGACGAGCCGCACATAGCCCCGGCGGGCGGGCTGCCGTGGACAAATGATCTGCCGGAGGTCTTCGAAAAACGATGGGGGTACAACCTGATCGACAACTTACCCAGCCTGGTCCGGCCGGTCGGCGACTGGAGGCGAGTCAGGCACAACTATATCCAGGTGCTTCTCGATCTGTTTATCGAGCGATGGGCCAAGCCTTATTATGAATACTGCGAGCGGAACAACATCGAATTCACGGGCCACTACTGGGAGCACGAATGGCCCGATTGCCTGCGGTCGCCGGATAATATGGCGATGTACGCCTGGCATCAAAGGCCGGCGATCGACACGCTGATGAATCAGTACAACGAAGACACGCACGCCCAGTTCGGCAACGTCCGGGCCGTCAAAGAGCTTTCCAGCGTGGCCAATCAGCTCGCAAGAAAGAGGACCTTGTGCGAGGCGTACGGCGCGGGCGGATGGGACCTGCGTTTCGAGGATATGAAGCGAATCGGCGACTGGCTTTACGTGCTGGGAGTCAACACGCTCGATGAGCATCTGTCCTATATCACGATCCGAGGCGCACGCAAGCGCGACCATCCGCAGTCGTTTTCCTATCACGAGCCCTGGTGGAAGGCGTACCACGTGATGGCCGAATATTTCAGCAGGCTGTCGCTGATTATGACACAGGGCGAGCAGATCAACCGGATTCTCGTGATCGAGCCGACGACGACCGCGTGGATGTACCAGGGCGATTCAAATCCAAAAGAGCGCCTTAACGAGATCGGCAACCGGTTCCAGAAAATGATCATGTCGCTGGAGCAGGCCCAGGTCGAGTACGATATCGGGTGCGAAGACATCATCGCCCGGCACGGCTCGACCGAAGGGCCGCTGTTTAAAGTCGGACAACGGGCTTATGATACGGTCGTCCTGACGCCCTTGACGGAGAATCTGAACCTGCGAACGATGGACTTGCTTGCCGCCTACGTGAAAGCCGGCGGAGCTGTCCTCTGCTGTTCAGAAGCGCCTTCGCACGTTGACGGCCGGCCCTCGAATGGCGGCGCCGAGGCGGCTAAAGGCTCAGGCTGGAAGCAGGTCGAGCCGGCGGAAGTGCCGCAGATGCTGCTGGCCGGATCGAAGGATGGATTCGCCATCGAGCGGAATAAGGACGACAAAGGCATATTGTTCCATCACAGGCGAACGCTTGAGGACGGCGAGTTTCTGCTGCTGGCCAATACGAGCATCGACGCCCCCTCGGCGGGGTCGGTCAGATCGACGGCACAGTGCGTCGAAAAATGGGACCCCAGCACGGCAGAGATTTCCGTGTATCCGTTTGAAAAGGCCGGCAATGGCATACAAACCCGGTTTGAGCTTCCGCCGTGCGGGAGCCTTGTGCTGTTTTTGTCGAAAAAGACGCAGGAACCAGTAGATGAGCCGGCACGAACCGTCAAGGTCGTGCCCTCGCAAGGCGAGCCTGAGGTCCGGCCGATAGAGGACAACGTCCTGACGCTGGATTTCGTTGATATCACAGCCGGCGGCGAGACGAAAAAGAACGTGTATTTCTACAAGGCCTGCCAATTCGCCTTTCAGAAAAACGGCATGGAGCGCAACCCGTGGGACAGCGCCGTTCAGTTCCGCGACGAATTCATCAAAAAGACGTTCGGACCCGACAGCGGTTTCGAGGCGACCTACCGATTCACCATTGAGCAACAAGTGCCCAAGCGGCTTTCGATTGTTATCGAAAGACCCGACTTGTACACGATCACGTGCAACGGCAAAACCGTTACGGTGAAAAAAGATTCATGGTGGCTGGATAAAGCATTCGGCAGGATCGACATCGCCGAGGCGGCTAAGGTCGGCGAGAACACCGTGACAATCAAGGCGTCGCCTTTCACGATCTATCACGAGATCGAGTCGGCTTACGTTCTCGGCAGTTTCGCGCTCAGGACAGCCGATTCGGGTTTCGTCATCGCCGGCGATTCCGGGCCGGCCTTGAAACCCGGCAACTGGAAAGAGCAGGGTTGGCCCTTCTATGCAGCGGGTGTTTCTTACAAGCAAAAATTCAACGTCACACAGCCGACGGGGCGCTACCTTGTTGAGTTGAACAAATGGTATGGGAGTGTGACTGAGGTTATCGTCAACGGCACATCGGCAGGTTACATTGCCTATCGACCCTGGCAGTGCGACGTGACGGGCCTGATTAAAGCCGGCGCCAATACAATCGAGGTTGTCGTAATCGGGACGCTCAAGAATACGTTAGGGCCGCACCACGCGGGGACGGCCCTGGGCAGCGCCTGGCCCGGCATGTTCCAGAAAGGCCCCGAGACGGGCCCGCCGCCGGGCAAAGATTATCACACCGTGGACTACGGGCTTTTTGAGCCGTTCGTTCTCAATCAAGTCGCAGAGAAATAGCAACAATCGAGTTCTTGTTATGGTTGCATTAGGTGTTTTGCTGCACGCGGTCGGGGGCTTTGCGGCGGGAAGTTTCTACATCCCGTTCAAGAAGGTTCGCAACTGGGCGTGGGAGAGCTACTGGCTTGTGGGCGGCGTGTTCTCGTGGATCATCATGCCCTGGGTCATCGCCGCTGTGACCATCCCGCAATTGTCCTCTTTGTTTGGCCGCGTGCCGGTCGCCAGCCTTATCTGGAGCTATATCTTCGGCGTGCTATGGGGCATTGGCGGCCTGACGTTCGGGCTCTCGATGCGGTATCTTGGGATGTCCCTCGGATACGCCATCGCGCTGGGATTCTGTGCGGCGTTCGGCACTATCATCCCGCCCATCTTTTCCGGCGAATTCACCGATCTGGTCACGAACGTTTCGGGCCTGGTGATTCTGGGCGGCGTGCTGGTCTGCCTGGCCGGCATTGCCGTTTGCGGCTGGGCGGGGATATCCAAGGAGCGGGAGCTGTCAACAGAGCAGAAACGCGCGAGCATCAAGGAATTTGACTTCCTCAGGGGGCTGTTTGTTGCCATTTTTGCGGGCGTGATGAGCAGTTGCATGGCCTTCGGAATCGCAGCCGGCCAGCCCATCGCCACTCTGGCCGTCGAGCATGGCGTCCGGCCCCTCTGGCAAAACAGCCCTGTTCTGGTCGTCGTTTTGGCCGGCGGCTTCACGACGAATTTCATCTGGTGCGTCATCCTCAATATCAGGAATCGCTCGGCTAAAAATTATCTGCGTGCTGGTGACACGTCGCTTGCCGCCAATTACTTTTTCTCGGCGATGGCGGGCATTACGTGGTACTTGCAGTTTATGTTCTACGGCATGGGCACGACGAAGATGGGCAAGTACAACTTTTCAAGCTGGACCCTGCACATGGCCTTTATCATCGTGTTCAGCAACATCTGGGCCCTGCTGCTGCGCGAATGGAAGGGCGCCAGCCGCCGCACATTGACGATCATCGTCTGCGGAATTCTTGTGGTTGTACTATCCACCGTATTGATCGGCGCGGGAAATTACATGGCTTCGCTCGGCAAATAGAAAATGGCAAAGAAAGAGACAATGACTCCGAGGCAGCGAGTCCGCAAGGCGTTGAATCACGAGGTTCCCGACCGGGTCCCCATCGACCTCGGAGGCTTCCAGACGGGAATCCATAAGAACGCCTACATTGCGCTGCTCGATTATCTCGGCATAGATGACGAAATCACGATTATGGACCCCGTCCAGCAGCTTGCCAGGCCGTGCGAAGAAGTCCTGCAGCGATTCGGCGTCGATATTCGTTACGTGTTCGCGCACGGGCCTGAGAGCTTCAAAGGCTCCATCGAGAAAAACGTGCGGGATGGAAGGCTCTGGCATGATCTGCGCGATGAGTTCGGCGTGGTCTGGTCCATGTCCATCGACCCGGCTCAGGACGGGCCGGACGACCGGCAGCTTTATATGGACATATCGCATCATCCGCTGGCCGAGGCCACAATTGAAGACTTAGCGGATTATCCCTTCCCCAAAGGCAACGACCCGACGCGCTTTACGGGTGTCCGCGAACAGGCCCGTCGGCGGCGAGACCAGACGCCTTATGCCATATCAACCGGCATCGGCGGCGTCGTGTACGAGATTTGCTGGTACATGCGGGGGCTGGAAAGATGGTTTGTGGACATGATTGAGAATCCGGCCTTTTGCGAGGCCCTGCTGGATAAGACCCTCGCCTTCTGGATGGACTACTACGACAGCTTCCTCGCCGAGGTCGGCGACCTCGTTGACGTAGTGATGATCGGCGACGATATCGGCGGCCAGGCCGGGCCGCTTTTTAATCCTGCGTTCTATCGCAAGGTCGTCAAGCCGCGCCAGAAGAAACTCGTCCGGCACATAAAATCGCTCACGTCCACCAAAGTCTGGTACCACACGTGCGGGTCGGTGGCCGAGTACATCCCGGACCTGCTCGATAACGGCATCGACATCCTCAACCCCGTTCAGATCAGCGCCGAACACATGGACCCGCAGGAATTAAAAAACCGATACGGCGACCGGCTGGTTTTCTGGGGCGGCGGCATCGACACCCAGCACGTGCTTCCCTTCGCCACGCCGGAAGAAATAAGGCAGCACGTGCGGAAAAACCTGGAGATTTTCAAGCCCGGCGGCGGCTACGTTTTCAATAACGTTCACAATATCCAGGCAGGCGTCCCGGCCGAGAACATCGTCGCCCTGTTCGACGCCGCCCGCGAGTTCGGATTCTATTGACCCGGCAATTCGTCTCTCGTCCCCCTGCTTCCGCAGGGGCGGGTGGCAGGCTCAAAGGCGCAGCCTTTGGGCATGGTACACCTGGGATAAGCCATCCCCAAGCTGCGCTTGAGGATGCCACCCGTCGCCCATCGTTATTTGATCGTGTGCGGCTCGGGATTCTTACACCATCGAGCAAAATTCTCACAATTTTTTTGAAGATTCCGGCGATTTTCGGATACGTTAAACCGGAGAACGATATATGGACGACTCGACAGCTATACAGAAATGCAAGGCAGGTGAAACGGAGGCATTCGGCCACTTGGTCCGAAGGTACCAATCGGAGGCTATAGGCCATGCGGTGGCCATCCTCGGCAGTCTCGAAGACGCCCTCGACGCGGTCCAGGATGCGTTTCTGGATGCGTACCAGGCGATGGGAAAATTCGATGTATCGCGGCGGTTTTATCCGTGGCTTTACACAATCCTGCGAAATCGCTGTTTCGAGATGCTCGCATCCCGGCGCAAGCAGGCGGCCACCACTGCGGACGTCGAGATATTGGCCCGGGCAGCAAAAGACTCCTGTGGCGTTGCGGAAAGCGTTGTGGACCGAGCCCTGCGAGAGCTTTCAGCAGAGGATCGTGAGCTGCTGACTTTGAAACATCTGGATGGACTGAGCTACAATGAGCTTGCCGAGAGACTGGGAATTCCCGCCGGGACGGTGATGAGCCGGTTGTATTACGCACGTAAACGATTTCGCGAAAAGGTACTCATGGTCCAGGAAACGCTTGATTCTTGGGAGAAGAACGATGAATAAAGAATATTGTGAGAGAATACGAATTTCGGCGATGGCAATCCGCGACGGCGAAACGCCCCCGCTGCCCGAGCAAGAAGTGAGCAAGCACCTTGAATCTTGTGCAGATTGCCGGCTTGAGATTGACCAGCAAAGGCAGGCGATGGAGTTCCTGGACGGCAGGAGCCGGCGGGTTTTTGCCCAAGACGTTTGGCCCGAAATAGCCGCCGCAGCGGAGACGACTAAGGCCAGGCCCAGGCAGCCTGCGAGCGTGCTGCCCTTCGTTGTACTGTGCCTTTTCCTTCTGGCTCACAAAATCATCGAAGTGCTGCCCTCTGTTACCGCCGGCGTAATGATCAAGCTGGCCCCCGTGGGGGTCTTAGTCCTTTTCTTTGCTCTAATCAAACAGAATCCATTCCAAATCAATCAGAACCTCAAATTGCAAGGAGACACAAAATGACAAACGAACAATTCTCAAACTCGGATGCCGTGTTAGGACAGAAGTACGCGTATGCTACGGCGGCGCTTTGGCTGGGTATCATCAGTTGCATTCACGCCTTTGGAATTGAAAAGGCCATACTGGCGATTGTTTTTGCCTGGCTGGCGCTGAGGTCCCGTCCGGAACCGCACCTTCAGGATAGAAGAGTCTGGGCGAAAGTAGGACTGATTCTCGGAATAATCCAGTTTATCATCGTTCCGACCGTAGTAATCTGGAAATTCGACATGTTTCAGCAATTGATCGCCGCTCTGGAACAGCTACAGTAACGAAGAATCCAAGAGTGCAACTGCAGCGGCAGACACACTGTTGCACGTCAACTCCTACAAGGTCCCTGGAAAATTTGATTATCCGACGAACTAGAATTGCCAGCAAGCGTAGGACTAAATGAGTCTTATACAAGGATGTAATAGAGTCCGTCAATCGGACTCGGAATTTTACGGGCCTTTGCAGTATATAAGGAGTCAAATCATGGTTAGCCAACAAGTCAAAAGAATGTTTCGCATTGTTTTTGTTGTCGTCGCGTTTAGCGGAGTCGCCGCTTCGGCCCAGACCTATGACGTCGCCTGGACTTTTGGAAGCGTCGGTTCATCGTCCTATCGGCTGGACGCCGTTGTGCCTGACAACATAGGGTTCCCCCCGCTTGGCAGCGAGGATCCGACGCTCCCGCTGGAGCTGGGCAAGTGCTATCAGGTCACCGTGACAGACCCCGCATTCCACCCATTCGAGGTCATTGCGAAGGGTTCCTCACCTGAACAGGACAAGGTGCTTCTTTCCATGACAGTGCAGGGGTCTTTTGAGTCCGATCCCGGCGTGGCGTGGCAAGATAACGGCCAGGGAACGGTTAGTTTCACACTGACTACGCCTCTGTACCAGGCGATGGTAGAAGGCGGCCGAGTACCGGGATATCGCTGCGCTTTTCATCCGTTCGACATGCGTGGGGATTTCACCGTGGCCGGTCTGCCGATTGCTGAACGTATCGCTCCCTCGCCCATCGCTATCGATCTGGATGTCGTGGCGTCGGGCCTAACGGCGCCGGTTGCCTTGGTGCCCGACCCGGTGGAGACGGACCGGCTGTACATTGTGGACCAGGCGGGGCTGGCCAGGGTCATCGACCACGGACAGCTTCTGGAGGAAGCCTTCCTGGACGTACGAAACCTCATCGTGCAGCCGCTGGGTTTCTTGGGCAGTTTCGACGTCAATGACTTTGACGAGCGGGGTTTCCTGGGTCTGGCCTTTCACCCCGACTTTGCCGAACCTGATCGTCCAGGCTATCGGCGTCTATATACCTACACCAGCGAGCCGGTGCAGGGGCCGGCCGACTTCACGGTCGAGCTTCCGCCTGACACTACGATGAACCACCAAAGCGTGGTCCGAGAGTGGCAATTGAACCTTGAAAGCGGACGCATCAATCCCAATTCCTCACGCGTGCTGCTTCGGATCGACGAACCTCAGTTCAATCACAATGCCGGCCACCTCGCCTTTGGACCCGACGGCTACCTCTATATAGCCCTTGGGGATGGGGGCGGTGCGAACGACACCTCGGCTGGCCACGGCACTACCGGCAACGGCCAGAACACAAACGTTATCCTGGGCAAGCTGGTGCGCATCGATCCGCTGGCTCCCGACCTGACGCCGAACAGCCCCGATCCGGTCAGCGCCAACGGCGCCTACCGCGTGCCTTTGGATAATCCCTTCGTCGGTGTGGATGGCCTTGATGAAATCTATGCCTACGGCTTTCGCAATCCCTACCGCTTCAGCTTTGACATGCACAGCGGAGCGCTCATCGTCGCCGACGTGGGCCAGAATCTCGTCGAAGAGATCGATATCGTTCGTAAAGGGGGCAACTACGGCTGGAACCTCAAGGAAGGCTCCTTCAAGTTTGATCCGGCCGGCGTAGAGCTTGGGCTGCCGTTGGATGATCCGACCTTGATCGACCCGGTGGCCGAATACGACCACGACGACGGCATTTCGGTGATCGGCGGTTACACGTACTACGGCAGCGAGGTGCCGGAGCTTTGGGGCCGCTATGTCTTTGGCGATTTCTCCCGCGGTTTCCGCCCGCCCCAAGGGCGTTTGCTGGTGGCGAACCTATTCACCGGCGAGATTCAGGAGCTGCTGATCGGCGCGGCGCGCGGTCCTTTAGCGCTGTACGTCAAGGGAATCGGCCAAGACCATGAGGGCGAGGTCTATGTCCTGGCCAGCACGGCGCTGGGCCCCTACGGCGATACGGGCGTAGTGCTCAAGATCGTCTCGACGCACCCGCAGTTTGTCGCGGACCTTTCCGGGGCAGGCGCAGGTACGGATGCGACAGCGACCGGCCAGACGCTCCTTGAGGCCAGTCCCGATGGGAATTCGATTTCCTACCGGCTGACGGTCGAGCGCATCGAGAACGTCACCCAGGCCCATATCCACGTCGCCAGCACTCCGGGCGGCAACGGCTCTCCGGCCGTGTGGTTGTATCCGGCTGCACCGCCGGCAGTTTTGATGCCGGGGGAATTCACTGGGCTACTCGCCGAGGGTCAAATCACTAATGCCGGTCTCATCGGCCCGCTGGCCGGCCAAACACTGGCCGACTTGATCAGAGCCATTCAGGAAAACAGGGCGTATGTGAACGTCCACACCCAGAAGTTCCCGGCCGGCGCTATTCGGGGCCCGCTGGGACGGGCGCCCGTCCAGCCACCTTTTGCAGCGGAGCTTTCGGGTACTCCGGCGGGCACGGATTCGCAAGCAATCGGTCGGACGATTCTCAGGCTAAGTCCCGAGGGCGATTCCGTCTCGTACGAGTTGGAGGTGCTGGGCATTAAAAACGTCACCCAGGCTCACATTCATGTCGCCGCTGCGCCCGGCGGCAACGGTTCTCCGGCAGTTTGGCTATATCCGAGCGCGCCGCCGGCCGCGTTGATTCCCGGTGAGTTTCGCGGCGTCCTGGGCGAAGGTTCTTTTGCCGCCGCGAACTTCGTCGGCCCGCTCGCAGGAAAAACGCTCAACGACCTGCTTATCGCGATTCGAGAGGACCGGGCATACGTGAACGTGCACACGCAGCAGTTCCCCGGCGGTGAAATCCGCGGCCAACTGCGGTAGAGATCAAACAAGCCGCATGAGCGCTCCGCAGCGCCCGTGCTTGCTGCAATCAAATCAGGGCTGCCCATCACAAGGGCAGCCCTCTTTCATTGTACAACCGCGCCGGTAGGCAGAGCGAACCAAGCAGCCAAGGCGCCTGCGATCCTCGATCCTGGGCTGGAATTGCCCTTTTTGCCGCCAGGCAAAATATTTTTGAGAATTCCTGGAATTTTCCTCTTGACTTAAATGTTACGTGTGTAACAATAGTAGATATTACAGTTGTAACATTTGTGGAGGCCACTATGAAAAAGACGCCGAAAATCTCGCAAGCCGAGTGGGAGGTCATGCAAGTCCTCTGGAACACTTCGCCGCTGACGGCTAATGACATCGTGGAGAAGTTGACTGCAAAGACGCACTGGAAGCGAGAGACGATCCGCACGCTCATCAACCGCCTCGTACAAAAAAAGGCGATTGCGTTCGAGAAGAAAGGCCGGCAATACGACTACTTCCCGTTAGTCACAGAGGCCCAGTGCATCAAGGAGGAAACCCGGTCATTCCTGAGGCGCTTCGGCGGTGGGTCTATCGAGCCGATGTTAGCCGCCTTTGTCGAAGGAAAGCAATTGTCCGCCGAGAAAATCGCCCGTCTCAGACAGATCCTTGACGAAAAGGCCGCCTCAACAAAGCGGAAAGAGCAGAGAAAACGGTCGGAATAACCATACGAGGGCTTGAAAATGGAAGCGTTTAGCGCACAATTGTCGCCATTCTTTCAATGGCTCGTGAAAGCCTCTCTTCAGGGGAGCCTGCTGATTTGTCTGATCCTGTTGATCCGATTGATGTTGCGAGGGAGGCTGCCGATCCGCTGGCACTATTGGCTCTGGCTTGTCCTGTTGGTCCGCCTGTCTCTGCCGTGGTCTCCGCAGAGCCACTTTAGTATCTACAACCTGTACGAGCCATCACGATGGACCAGGCCGACCCAATCTGCTGCGGAAGATACAGGCATAGAGGCCCCAGCCGCTCGTCAAGCTGAAGGCCCGATGCAGACCCAGGCAAAGGCAACCACCGGTGCAGAAGCAGACGCAAAGCCAATTGCACCGGCCACATTCGACTCGCAACACCAGCATTCGACGATGGCGCCTGCAGAGGTTGGCAAGACCGGAGCACACTGGAAGATTGTACTGGCGGCTTTACCTGTGTTCTGGTTGGCTGGAGTCATTGCGCTTGGCGGGTACGTTCTGGCGCGGAATATATCGCTGTGGCGAGCCATCAAGAAGGAACGTGCCGTAACGGATCAGGCGATACTGGACCTGCTGGAAGACTGCAAGATGCAGATGCGCATCCAGACAGTAGTCGGTGTCGTCGTGACCGACCGGATCAAGAGCCCGGCGCTGTTTGGCTTTGTGCGCCCGCGCATCCTGCTGCCCCAGGGGCTGCTCGAGGGCCTCTCGCTCGATGATTTGCACTATGTGTTTCTTCACGAACTGGCTCATCTAAAGCGCCGTGACATTTACCTATCCTGGCTGGTTTGTCTGCTGCAGGTTCTGCACTGGTTCAACCCGCTGATGTGGTTTGCTTTTGGCCGGATGAGGGCGGACCAGGAGATGGCCGCCGACGCCTTGGCCCTTTCGGCCACTGGAGCCGAAGAGTCTTGCCGCTACGGCCAAACCATCGTCAACCTTCTCGAACGTTTCTCCCGGCCCCAGTATCTGCCCTCTCTGGCCGGGATATTAGAAAACCCCTCACATATCGAAAGGAGAATCCAAATGATTGCCAAATTCAAGGAAACCACATGTAGACCGTTGCTGGCCATGGTGGTCCTGGCCGTTCTGGGGCTGATCACCTTGACCGAGGCACAGAACAAGTCGGAAGACGGCAAGCCCGCGTCCCAGCCGGAGGAAAAGACGGGCTTAGCGCCGGACAGGAATGCGCCTGTCGCGCCGCAGGTAACCGGTGTGTCTGCAACCGAAACGGCCTCTCTCGGCGGGGGACTCGTCACACGCAGGGTTCTCACAGACGCCTCCGGCGTCGGTGGGGTCTTGACCGCGGATGGCAAGTACATCAGAGGTATAGACTGGGAAACTGGTGACGGGGTCCAGTTCGAAGTTGCCAGCGGACAGACGAGCCGAATCAAAAATATGGGGCCCTGGAGCGAGACTGAGAAGTCCTACGAATACCAAGCGTTATCACGCGACGGAAAACAAATCGCATACAACTCGTACACGAAGGACTGGGTCCCTAAACTGGGGATTAGAAACATGGATGGTTCGGACCTTCGCACACTTTACAGTGAGAAAGGCTCTTACGTCCACCCCTTGGACTGGTCGCCTGACGCAGGGTTCATCCTTGCACTTCGCCGCCGTGACTTTAACGAGCGTGACGAGGCGCCAGAACTGACGCTGATCTCGACAGCGGACGGCTCGGTGCGCGTCCTGAGGAGTACTTCGGGCGGGGTTCAAAGGGCCCGTTTCTCACCCGATGGGCGATTTGTCGCGTTCAGTTTCGTGGGTGAGGGCAGCCCACCCCAGGGCGGCGTCTTCCTGATGACCGCCGATGGCCGGAATGAGGTGGTTGTTGCCGGGCATCCCGCGGAGGATCACCTGCTGGGATGGACACCGGACGGGAGAAGCCTTGTCTTCCTCAGCGACCGCTCAGGGACGTGGGACATCTGGACCGTCCACATCACCGGGGGGAAGCAGCAAGGAGAACCGGAACTGCTGAAAAAGAACTTCGGCGGGGATTCAGCGGTTCTTGGCTTTGCACCCGACGGCTCCTTTTATTACAAGACTGTCACCCCTTTAGGTGGCCTCTACAACGGTGAGATCGACCTTGAAACCGGTAAGGTACTCGTGCCACCCGCGCCGGTCACGACGCGGTATACCGGCCCACAGAACTTTATAAGATGGTCACCCGACGGCAGGAACTTGGCCTACCTTTCAAGGGTGGGTTCCATCGGTCCCGGAAACAACATCCTCACGATCCGGTCCACCGCAACCGGGGAAGAGCGCTTTCTGTCGCCGCGTCTTCGTTACGTTAACCAGATCTCCTGGGCGCCGGACGGCCGTTTTGTCATCGCGCTCGGGTTTACGGAGACGGGAACTGGAATCTTCCGAATCGACACTGAAACAAGCGAGAGCACTAAGTTGAGAGATGGAGGCATGTTCCCCAAGCTCTGCCCGGATGGGAAGACCCTGGTGTTCTTGGGCGGGGGAGGGATCAGGAAACGCAACCTCGACACCGGTGAGGAGTCGGAAGTTGTCAAAGGTGTCAAAGGAGGGCAATGGTACTACGACCTCTCGCCGGACGGCCGGGAAGTGGTGTTCCAACTGGACGGCGCGGTAAAGATCGTGCCCCTCAACGGAGGGGAGCCGCGGGAACTATTTCGCGGTTTGGCGCAGCATTACGGGCTGAAGTGGACGAGGGACGGCCGTTACATCATCGCCTATGAACTCCCTATTACCGCGAGCGGTAAAATCTGGCGGGTTCCGGCACAGGGCGGGACGCCCCTGAAGCTGGACCTCTCCGTTCCCAAAATGGGCTCCTTCGCGCTTCACCCGGACAACCGCCGCTTTGCGTTCAGCGTCTTGGAGGAGTTAAAGAGCGAGCTGTGGGTGCAGGAGAACTTTCTGCCGGGAGCCGGCGCGAATCAGGGCGAGTAAGGTCGGTTTGAGATGAACCGCATGGGCAGGAAAATCCCTTGGGGCCAGGCCCTGCCCATCCTACCGGCTGTCGCATATGACTTGAGTAGTTGTCGTTCCGCACTTGATGCGGAATCCACTGTTCCGATTCTGGATTCCTGCTGGAGTTTACCCCGCACTCGGATGCGGGGCAGGAATGACAAGCTTTCGATTGATCTGTAGCCAACTATCAGTCCGCAGCAGTCGGTTTTGCTTTGCCGTCCAGAAGGAGCGGGGCCGGCGGGGATTTCCAGACCCGGCAGAGAGGATTTTCCGTGCGTACCCAGGCTTTTTCGGACAATTGCGGCTCAGTCGAATAGAGATATTGCCCTGTGTCGGCATGACGATATTCGCAGAGGGGCACGATGCACGAATTCTCGCCCGGCGAGCCGCTCGGCAGAGAGTAGAAGAGCGGCTCGGCAGATGGATCGGGGCGGATCGTAGTCAGCCGAATTGTCTGGCCGTCTCCGGCGGGAATTCTCTGAGTATAGACAGCGACAAGGTCGCTGCCGGCCCGGTGAGATTCGACGGCGTAAAACGGTGTTGACTCGACGGAGTCCCATTTGCCCGTCTTTTCCACGGCATCGCATAGCAGATAGTCCCGTCGGCCATTCTCATCGCGTACCTGATAGACCGCCACGGGCAGAACAAGGCGCGGGTCGTCGAGGTTCAGGCGGTACATGATCTGATTGTAATCGTAACGGGGCGTCGCATTTTCCGCCGAACCCGAAAACATCTGAGAATATGTACCTTCAAAAAAGATAATGCGGCCGGCGTCTTGGTCGAAATAGGGATGCTGCTTCGGGTTATAGAAAGAGTACTTATTGTGCGTAACGACCTTGCGGGCGTAGGCCCACGGTCCAACGGGCGTATCGGCCTCGGCGTACCAGACCTCGCCTAAGTAGGAGCTTTCGCCCCCCGCCTCGACGAAGATTGTGATCCATTTGCGGCGGTACGCGTTGTAGTAAACGCTGCCGCCGTGAGGAGTAATCTTCCTGCCGGACTGTATGTCATAAAAGCGGGTATCCTGCCGCTCCTTCTTCAAAGCTTCGGCAATCTGCGCCCTCGCTGCCGAATCGCCGCCGGCAAGCTCACCGTAACGCACCCAGTCCAACGACGATGGACGAGGGACGAGAGACGAAAGTGGCGAGGCCGTCCCGGCCTTGCGTCCCGCCGGCATCCCTTCGGCTGCGCTCAGGACAGGCTTGCCGGCGGTAGGGAACAAGGGCAAGATGCCCTCGCCACGACGAGGAATGGCGGTCAGGAATTCATAGCGATTCGGGTCGATCACGCTGTCCCACGTCGCTTCGACGCGCATCCGCACCGTCAGCGGGAACGGCAGCGCAAAGTAGTAGTACTTCCGTCCGTCCACGGTCACGGCGAACGCATGTCCGAAGTCCGGGGAGGGCAGGTGATGCGAATTCGGGTCCGAACGCAGCAGCGACTCGAATGACTGCGTGGCCTCGTTGAAAGCAACCAGGCCTTGTTCGAGCGTGGTTCCAAGGTCTTTGAGCCGGGCGTATTTGGCGACGATCCGCTCCTGCCCAGCGTTATCCGTAACCGTGAGAAATCCATCGAGCCAGACTAAGCCGGGCTCTTTCAAGGGGCACAGCGGCCGGCTAAAACCGTCCTTGTCCACGAAGTATTCGAGATTGACGCCGACCGCTGGGTCCAGCCCGCCGCGGCCGGGCAGGTCCGAGACCGCGCCGGCCATCGCGAAGTGCCCCAGCGGGTAGGACGGCCTGCCCGTATCGCCCCAGAACCAGAACAATCGGCCGTGATAGATGCACGTGTCCACCGAATCCTGTCCCGTGACCTGTCCATTGAGAACGGGATTGGCCAACGGGACCGCCTGGCCGGTCAGAACACTGTCGGAATAAATACCCTGGCCCGTGACTCGATAAAGGCGATCGGCGATATTGAGCTGGTCGATTTTGATAACGGCGCTGCCGCCGGGCGAGGTTTTCAGTCTCGTCCCACAGAAGCCAAAGCCGTCTTTTGGAAATTCGTAGCCGTGGCTTTCGACAAAGAAAAAGACCTCCCTATCCATCAGGCCCGGCTCGTAAAATGCGACAATTCCGTTGCTGTCGGTGAAGTACCGGATGTTATTGGTCGTTCGCAACTCGACCAGAGGCACTCCCCTGCCAGTTTGCCGGTCAACCACCTGAATCTTGAAATAGCTGGACGACCGACTCGCGGCGGAAGAAGGCCGCTCTTGGACAGCGCAACCTGAGCCGCACCAAAAGGAAAGCAGCAGAACCGACGTCAGAATAACTTGCCGTTTGCTTCTGTTCAATGTATTGATTTCTTTATCCATTTTTTAACGCTCCGTCTTTCATCGAGAGGCTGATTCGCTTCTTTGCAAGGTCCACGTCGAGAACCGTCACCATGACCTTCTGGTGCACCTTCACCACCTCGCCGGGGTCTTTTACGTAATGGTTCGCCAATTGGCTAATGTGCACCAGACCGTCCTGATGGACCCCGATATCGACGAACGCCCCGAAGGCGGTGACGTTGGTGACAATTCCGGGCAGCCTCATGCCGATTTCCACGTCTTCGATCTTCGTAACGCCTTCGGCGAAGCTAAAGACCTCGAACTGCTGACGAGGGTCTCGGCCCGGCCTGGCCAATTCCTGCATAATGTCATTGAGCGTGGGCAGTCCGACCGTGTCGGTGACATAATCCTGCAAGCGGATACTCTTTCGAAGCGACTCACTCTTCATCAGGTCCACAACCGAGCCGCCGACGCTGCCCGCCATCGCATCGACAACACAGTAACTTTCCGGATGCACGGCGCTGGCGTCAAGAGGGTTCGCTGCGTCTCGAATCCGCAGGAAACCGGCGGCCTGCTCGAAAGCCTTCGCCCCGAGCCGAGGAACCTTTTTCAACTCCTTCCGCGATGCGAAAGGCCCGTTCTCGTCGCGATAGTCGATGATGTTCTGAGCGAGCTGCGGGCCGAGCCCTGAGACGTACGTCAGCAATTGCTTGCTGGCCGTATTCACTTCCACGCCGACGCTGTTCACACAACTGACCACGACGTCGTCGAGGCTCTCCTTCAGGAGCGACTGGTCCACGTCATGCTGATATTGACCGACTCCGATGGACTTGGCGTCAATCTTCACCAGCTCCGCGAGAGGATCCATGAGCCTTCGTCCGATGGAGACCGCGCCGCGAACCGTTACGTCCTGGTCCGGAAACTCTTCCCGCGCCACCTTCGATGCTGAATAGATTGAAGCGCCGCTTTCGTTAACCATCACCACGGGAATGTCCCTGGGCAGCTTGATGCTCCTGATAAACGTTTCGGTCTCGCGGCTGGCCGTGCCGTTGCCGATGGCGATAGCCTCTATGTCAAACTTCTCGCACAAGGAAGTCACTTTGGTGACCTCCGACGCCGCTCTCTGGCCCTGGTGGGGATAGATTACGTCGGAATGCCTCAGCCCGCCCTGCCGGTCGAGACAGACGACCTTACATCCGGTGCGAAAGCCGGGGTCGATGGCCAGGACGTTCCTTTGGCCAAGCGGCGGGGCCAGCAGCAGTTGCCGCATATTCTCGGCGAACACTCTAACAGCTTCCTCGTCGGCCCGCTGTTTTGTTGCGGCAAGAATCTCCGTTTCCATCGACGGCCAGAGCAGCCTTTTGTAACCGTCCGCGACGGCTTCCTTGACCTGTGCCGAACACGCCGATTGCCCTTTAACGAACAGTCCTTCAAGAATCCTGACAGCCCGTTCCTCGGGCGCCGTGACCTGCAACCGAAGAAACTCTTCCCTCTCGCCCCTGCGCATCGCTAAAATCCTGTGGGACGGCGCCGCGGCGACCGGCTCCTGCCAGTCGAAGTAGTCCTCGTATTTACAGCCCTCCGTTTCCTTTCCCGGTACAACCTTAGTCTGGAAACAGCCGTTCTTGAAGAACAAATCGCGAATCCTGCCCCTCGCGGCCTGGTCTTCGCTGGCCCGCTCGGCGATGATATCCCGGGCGCCGGCCAGGGCCGCCTCGACAGACTCCACACCTTTACTTTCATCGACAAAAGCCTTTGCTTCCACAACCGGGTCCGTCGCGGGGTCCTGAACAAGAATCAATTCAGCCAAAGGCTCCAGGCCCTTCTCCCGAGCAATTGTCGCCCGCGTTCGCCTCTTTGGCCGATACGGCAGATAAATATCTTCCAAAACGGTCATGGTCTGAGCCTGTATGATTTTCTCTTTGAGCTCTTCGGTAAGCAGGCCTCGCTCTTCGAGAGATTCGATGATGGATTCACGCCGGGCGTCCAGCTCCTGCAACTGATTCAGCCTGTCGCGGACAGCCGTCAGAGCCACTTCGTCCAGGCTCCCGGTGGCTTCTTTGCGATACCGGGCGATAAATGGTATGGTGGCTCCGCCTTCAAGCAGCTCAGCCGCGGCCTCTATTTGATGCGGTCGCAGTGACAGTTCTGTGGCAATCTTTGTTATGTGCGTTTGGTTCACTCGGTTTTCTTTCAAATGCCGCTATCGTCACGACTCTGTACAAACCTATGCCCACAAGCGGCTAATATATCTGCGAAGTTCGATCCTTTCAAGTGCGGCGGATTATAGCTGCAAGGGCCGGGCGAATCTGGTATCCTGACGGCGCTCCGGCGTTCAAACGTGGAACTGGGTGAAATGCCCGGAAATCACGGCTTAGGATACGGAGATAGCAAGGAGATTTGTAATGGCAACAAACTCATCAGGAAAGAGCCTGATCTTGGTGTTCGCGATGTTTGGAATCGCCGTCTGTGGGCAGACGTTGGCCGCTGCGAACGAGCCAAAATCGAATCGCGGACCAGGCGCCGATAACGAGCTGTTCCGGCGCATCTACGGCTGCGAGGCGGCCGGGAACATCGCCAACTCGATGGGCGACGTTACCGAGGGCAAAAGCTGGCGGCAGATCGAAGAGCAGTATGGGCTTGTCGATACGCTCCTTCCCCAGGACAAGAAGGCGTCGCGTCAGCCGCAGCGATTCGGGCCGGACTGGGTCAGGCACGCGCATCATCGCCCGCCCGGAATGACCGAGGACGGATTTGAGCGCCATCGCCTTTGCACCAGCGCAATCTTGAAAAAAGGCGGGAGGATCACGACTGAAGACCTTGCAAAGGCCTGGCTCGAAGAGATCGATCCGAACAAATTCGGCTATCTCTTAGGCCCACAGGACCAGGTCATCTACAACCTGCTGAAGATCGGGCTGCCGCCGTGGGAGGTGGGCCGCTATGCCGCATGGCCGGGCTTCATCGGGACCAGCAAGATGATTATGCCCGTCGGCATGGTGAACGCCTGCCGGCCGGAGGATGCTGCAAGAGATGCGCTCGAATTAGCCCGCATCAAGGACGTTCAGGGCCGGCCGGACAACTACGCGGTGGAAGTCTGTGCCGCCATCGCTGCGGCGACGGCCGAGGCGCTGCGGCCCGGGGCAACGGTCGAATCCGTCATCGAAACCGCTTTGGCACAGCTCCCCGCCGAGGCCCGCAAGGAGGTCCAGCAGGGTCAGGATTGGGCTAAGAAAGCTAAAGACTGGAAGGAATTGCGGCCGCTTTACGAAAAGCGATACGAGGGCGAGCCGATTTCAAACGCCGTGGAGGTGCTCTCCGGCGGCCTTGCATGCTTCCTTATGGCGGACGGGCGCCCGCGGGAGGCGATTATCTACGCCGTCAATCTCGGTCGCGACACGGACTGCAAAGCATACGTCGCCGGCGGCCTTGCCGGCGCCCTGCGTGGAATCGACGCCATCCCACAGGAGTGGGTCAGGGTCGTCGAAACAGAAGTGGTGGATGACCCCTATACGGTTTCACGACGGACCGCAAGGCAAGCCGCTGAAGGTCTTTACCAGGCGTGCATGGCCGAAATGAGCAAAATGAAAACGGCGGTCGGCGAGATAGATTCGATGACCGGCCGCCAGAGGTAACAGCCGTTGCACAGACCGCCTCTTTGCTCTCGCCTTTGGAGAGGGTTTTCCTACCTGGGAAAGCCGTAAAATTCTGCGAACTTCTGCCGCAGACCATCGTACAACGCACCTAAACGGGCAGGCGCGAGCCTGACGTATCAGTGAAAAATGCCTTGCCCGGTTCGGAATATGAATGGCATGAAGGGTTACGCCGCGGGGAAACCCCGGCAGAGGAATTGATTATGTGGGACGATGAATCGAACATCTTCAAAGCGTTGGACGAGCACGATCTGGAGTGCGAGCCCGACGAGGACTTCTCCGACCTGGAGCTGGACTCGGACGTGGCGGAAGATGCCGAAGAGGAAGACTTCGACGAGGAAGATTAACCGCCGAGCACAGCCGAAGGACCTACCTGAGCAACATGGCCCAGTCCTGCGGCGAGGGAGCCTGTAGCAGGATGTTTTCGTCGGCCGTTTGTGCAGAGCTTATGTGCTCGCCCGTTCGGGGATTGATCCATGTAACGGTATAACCTTGAGCGGCGGATTGGACGCGAAGGATCGTCTGCGGGACCTCAGCGAGATATACGAGATAGACTTGACCTTCCAGGGCAAGGCAAAATGCGCCTTGTCCAACCAGTTCGTTGTGGGGCTCCATCTGTGAATACGGAATCGACTCAAACGTCCGGCGCAAGTGGCGCAATTGAGCGGGGGCTTTGCCCTCTCCGACGTGACCCGTATAAAATGGCGTGCCGGCAGTCCAGTCGCCGTAGGTGGCGTACCCGCCCGCCATCGCAACGGACCAATGGCATTTCCTGACCCAATCGGTATTCTGCCCGTGGCTGGGCTTGTCGAGCTTGCCTTCGTAGCCATACTCCTCGTTCACGTAAGGTCTGGCTATGTCGCGGTATTTGAGGACCTGCTGGTTGACCTCGGAGCAGTTGCCGTACTGCTGCGTAATGATATAGTCAGCCCAGGACTGATCACCGTATGTCCACTCGGCGTATCCGTGAGCGGAACACAGCCGATCGTATGGGTCCCACTCCTTGACTAAGGTCCCCATTTTCGGCGCCCAATCGGGCTTGCGATATTCATTATGCTCATTTCCCAGGTCCCACCAGACGTTTGAGAAGGCCGCCAGGCGGGCAACGGCATAGCGGTAGAGCCGCTTCTCGTTCTCGGTGAGCACGCCGTATTCATTTGGCAGATTCTGCTTCTCAATCGTCACAATGCACGTTGCGACAATGCCGCGATCCCTCATGGCCCGGACCGCTCTATCAACCTTCTGCCAATAGGTCACGTCGAATCTTGTGAAATCGTAGTGATGAGGCTCGCCCAGCCAGGCCGGCAGAGGATTCATCTGTCCTGGAGGAGCGCCGTAATTCGGCAGCTTTGAGAGATCGCCGTCGAGCTTATACTCACTCTTGCTTCGGGTGTCGTTATCTCGCGGATAGCCCGTCAGAAGAAAGCGGACTTTATTGAAGCCGCTACGAACGCAATAATCCAGCAGCTCGTCGATCTGCCGGTCGTCGTTCGAAGGGTCCAGCAGGTGGTAAGCGGTCAGACCTATATGATAGAAAGGCTGCCGCGACAGAGCGAATTGGAAGTGTTTCGGCCTTTCGGGATTCACCACGACAGGCTCCATTGTCTGTGGCTGTGTTGTCTGGAAAGAGCCTGTGAACTTTTTATCAAGGGAAGTGCTTGTTGTCAGCGCGAAAGTGTACTCGGTTTGCGGAAGCGACGGACAAAAGCGCACCCGAAAGCAGCGCCCATCCTGGTCGTCGCAAAAACCATCCACCTTGATCGGCGAGCCTCCCTGAGGCGTGAATGTCGCGCCGACTTCGATGTCCGTGAACGGGTTGTCGTCGGGCGGCGGGTCCAGTTGCACAACTATCTCGTAAATGTCAAAGCACGGGACGACGGATGGGCCGGGCTTGACCGTAACAGCGGCGTACACTAATTCCGCCCAAAACAGGACCACGAAGATACATGAGGTTAAGACGTAACGCATAAGCTCATTCCTTATCCTTCAGAAGAAACGCAATTATCGTAAGTCATAGCAGAGCCCAGGTCAATGCGGCAGCTACTCGAATGAGAGAGAAAGGATGCATGTCACAAATGCAGGCGCAACCATCCCCAAAGCCTGCGGCCTTGAGGCTGCCACCCGTTTTCTGCCAATCCTGATTGGGTGGCAGCCTCATCCCGATTGCCGTTATCGGGATGGGGATGGCTCTTTCTGTTCTTTACCTACAAAGATGACATGCACCCAGAGGGAATGAGTCTCTTGATTTATTCCGGTTTTTGCGTATAACCACACTTGCCGTGTAGTTCATAGAACGAATCTCGTTGCCCGAAAGGTGTCTCTCATGCTCAAAAACACATCGCTTACCGTCTCCATGCTCTTGTTTCTAAGCGGCTGGGCGGTTGCCGGCTCCGCTGCGAAGACATACAACGTCCTGGATTTTGGCGCCACGCCGGACGGCAGTACCCTCTGCACGGAAGCCATCCAGAAAGCCGTTGACCGGTGCGCTCAAGACGGCGGCGGGACCGTTCACCTTCCCGCCGGCACATGGCTGACGGGGACGATTTATCTGGAAAGCCACGTCACCATCCAGCTCGACTCCGGCTGCGTCCTGCTCGGCAGCAAAGAAAAAAAGGACTACGGCCGGCCTCATAAGCTCGACGGCACAGAGGGCGAATCGTTCAGCTCCTGGGCCGTCGTCGCCGGCAAGAACCTCCAGAACATCGCCATCCGCGGCCGGGGCACTATCGACGGCCAGGGCGCCAATTTCAAATACAAAGAAGGCGCACGACCCAAGAATATCTACCTGGAAGGCTGCTCCGACGTGCTGATCGAAGGCGTGCGGATGCGCAGCGCCGGCAGTTGGATGCAGCATTACCGCCGCTGCGACCGCCTGACCATTCGCGATATCGCCGTCTTCAACCACGTAAGCTATAACAATGATGGCTTGAATATCGACAGTTGCCGGGACGTGACCATTACCGGCTGCACGGTCGATTCCGACGACGACGCCATCGTGTTGAAGAGTTTGTCTGCGAATCCGTGCGAGAACGTCACTATCTCCGATTGCATTGTCAGCAGCCACTGCAACTCCATCAAGATGGGAACCGAGTCCGGCGGCGGATTTCAGAACGTCACAATTACCAACTGCACGATATGCTCGCCCCGCTATTCGCAGGTCATTTACGGACGCCAGCGGGGCCTAGCGGGCGTTGCGCTGGAAATCGTCGATGGCGGCACGCTCGACCGCGTAGCCATAACCAACCTGACCATCAAAGGCGTAACCGCGCCTATTTTCATGCGGCTGGGAAATCGCGCCCGGCTTTATGAAAAGGATCTGCCCAGGCCCGACATCGGAAAATTCCGAAATGTAACCATCAGCAACGTCGTCGCTACCGACTGCTCGGAAATAGGCTGTTCGATTACCGGCCTGCCTGACCATGCAATAGAAAACGTTACGCTCAGCAATATTCATCTGGGCTTCGAAGGCGGCGGCACGAAAAAAGATGCCGTCCGCGAGATTGCCGAAAAGCCGGAGAGTTATCCTGAGAGCACGATGTTCGGAACTCTTCCCGCCTACGGATTCTATTGCCGGCACGTCAAAGGATTAAAGTTTCACAATCTCCGGCTCGAAACGTCGTCTGCGGATTACCGCCACGCTATCGTATTCGACGATGTAAGCGACGCGGTCCTCGATTCTCTGGACGCTCCCTTTGCCGCCGGGGCGGCCGGGATGATTCAATGTACAAACTCGCAGAATATTTTAATTCGCAACTGCCGGCCTGCGAGCGGCACCGAGCTGTTCCTCGACCTTCGCGGACCCCGGACCGGGAACATTTTACTGCTGTCTAACGACCTCAGCGGCGTCAAAGAAATCTCATATCTTGCCTCTGATGTTCCTGAATCTGCGTTGGGCCTTGCGGCGAATCAACTGCCGGCAAAATAACGCAGCCTCCACATCATCAGAGCAATGCCGCATGAGGAAATGGACATGCAATATAAAAGATTACTATGCCTGGTCGCACCTGTAATATTGCTGGCCGCCGGCGGCTGTGGCCGCACCCTTCCTGCGACTTCATCCCAAAGAACGTTTGTCTCGCCGCCGTCTGTACCCGCCGGCACCTTCACCGTCGATGCCGATTTCCCCGGCGGCAATATCATCGCCGACTGCAACGAGGGTGACACCATATTCCTGCGGCCCGACCAGCGAGACTCGTCCGAATGGTGGTTTTATCAGCGGCAAGTACAACGAGGTCATTTACATTGTGGGCAGCGCCAATCCGGCGACGTGGCAGCAACAGAAAGAATTCGCCGCCGTTGTGACGGCTGACAACGCTCGTGCCTTCGGCCGGGACCTGGCCGGCGCCCTTCGGAACTACCTCGAAAACAGCGACAAATAAATTGCCCATGTGGCGAGGGCATCTTGCCCTTGTGTGCTATGCCCGGCAAGATGCCGGGCTGACGCAAGGCCGGGACGGCCTCGCCACAACCGCTAATCGGCCATTGTCAGACGTTCTCGGGTACGACGAAAGGCTTGCGATATTCCCTTGAAATCAGCCTGTTCGCCTCTTCGCTCATGGGGCCGGTGAATCTCTCTTTGTCGGAATCCATGGTCAGCATGGAGCCGAGGGTGAGCGATTTTTGGTCGATGTTAAGCCGATTGGCGGCAAGATGCTCGTTCAATCGATCAAGTGACTCACAAAGCTCCGCCTTGCTTTGAATCACCTCGCGGATTTCATCATTGGGCTTGTGCCGGCCCACACGGTACGAGATGTTCGCGATATGGACCAGCCCGCAGGACAGATGCCCCTGCAAGGCATCGGTGCGAAGCTCATTCGTTTTTCGGCTGCGAACGACGTCGATGAAGTTCTGCTTGCAGTCGGGCGTTTCGCGTGTGAATTCCTTGATAAGCTTTCCCTGATTGTCGAAGGCGGCGCCGTCTTTTACGTACCCGCCTTCGCACTGCACGACAAACCCCGTTTGTACCCCGCGGAAGTCGTCCATATTCCGCCGTCCGTTCTTTTCCCAATCCGATTGCCGGAGCGATTCATTCCGCGGCAGGCCGCGAACCTCGAAAATAATGGGAGCCGGCTCATAATCCAGCAGTGTGATCATCGTATTGGGCGTCTGGCCGTCATCGTCGTAGCCCAGACGCTCTCCAATGCTTATGGCTCGCCTGGGCAGCGTATTTTGCCGCAGGGCCCAGCGGCAGCCGTCCATCGCGTGAATGCCCATGTTCCCCAGGTCGCCGTCGCCGGTATCCCAGTCCCAGTGCCAGTCGTAGTGCAGTTGCTCGCGCATCAGCGGCTTCTTGGGCGCCGGGCCACACCAGAGATCGTAATCACATGACGGCGGGATGGGTTGAGACCCTTTGACCTTGCCGATGCTCATCCGAGGCTTGTAGTTGATTCCGTACACGCACTTTATTTTGCCCAGACTGCCGGACCAGATGTATTCGAAGGATTCGGCGACCGTGCCGCTGTCGCGAGGCCCGTGGACGGCCTGGACCACGCGACTGTACTTCCGCATGGCCTCGACCATTTTGCGGCCTTCGAAGATGTTATGCGAAGAGGGCTTCTGCACGTGTACGTCTTTGCCCGCCTGGCAGGCCATGATGGTCATCAGGGAGTGCCAATGATTCGGCGTCGTAATCGAGACGGCGTCGATTTGCTTATCATCCAGCACCTCCCGGAAATCTTTACAGGCTTTAACTTTCTCGCCCCACTTGTTGAACTGGTTCACTTCATAGTCCAGATGGTTTTGGTCACAGTCGCAAATAGCCGCAACGCGGACGCCCGGAATCTTGCGGAAGTCCTGGATGTCCGCTCGCCCTTTGCCGCCGATCTTGACGAACGAGCCGATCCCGATCACGCCGATGCGAATATCATCATTGGCGCCCAGAATCCGTCCGGGCGACCAGGATAAAGCCGAGCCGACGGCCAGCGACGCCTTCAAAAACTCTCTGCGTTTCATTGACTTGCTCCTTTCATCTGATGAGCCGGTCCTATCTTTCCAGATGCCCTCTGGCACTACAATACTATAGCATTATCGCTGCAAACCTCAAGCCTTTGAATCAGTCTGCTTCGATATCCAACGGCCCAAAGAACTATCTCCCTGTTGATAGCACATTGCGAGTGCAAGCTGCGTCTGCTATACTTCGGAACATGAGCCTCAGCAACGGAGCCCCTTGGGGGCAAGCTGGGCAGATGAACGGGAACTTCCAAATTGTGAAAGGTGCCGAGCCATGAAGACAACACTTCGTGCCGCGTTACTACTAAGCATGGTTATAGCTGGACTGCCTGTGTTGGGGCAGGAGTTTCCCGCGGTTTCAGAGGGCCGGCGTATCGAAATGTTAAAGTCCCCGAGCAGCAAGCCCGTTCGGATGGTGCTGGATACCGACACCGCAAACGAGATCGACGACCAGTTTGCCCTGGTCTATGCGCTGATCTCACCTGAGCTGGATATGCAGGCGGTCTATGCGGCCCCGTTCACAAATAACAGATCGAGCGGGCCGGCCGATGGGATGGAAAAAAGTTTCGAGGAGATCCTGCGAATCCTGAGCAGACTTGACAAATCGCCCGACGGATTTGCCTTCAAGGGCAGCTCTCACTACCTGACCGATGTGAAGAATTCCGAAAGAAGCCCGGCCGCACTGGACCTGGCCGCGCGGGCCAGGAAGAGCAGCCCCGAAGACCCGCTCTATGTCGCCGCGGTGGGCGCCATCACAAACGTCGCCAATGCGATCCTGATTGACCCGACCATCATTCGAAATATCGTGGTCGTATGGCTGGGCGGCAACGGCCACAACTGGCCGCACCAGAAGGAATTCAACTTCCGGCAGGACCTAAACGCTTCGCGGACCATCTTCGACTGCGGAGTCCCATTCGTGCAACTGCCCTGCACGCCTGTTGTCACCCATTTCGCGACCACCGTGCCGGAGATGGAACGCTATGTCGGCGGCCGCGGAGCGATTGGCGATTACCTGCTGAAGATTTTCAAGGAATACAGAAAAGACCACTTTGCCTGGTCCAAGGTGCTGTGGGACATGACGGCGGTGGCCTGGCTCATCAATGACAAATGGCTGCCGTCAGACCTCGTGCACAGCCCCATTGTGACGGATAACTGCACGTTCAGCTTTGACCAATCGCGGCACCTGATCAGGACGGTGAATTTCGTGCAAAGGGACCCGATCTTCAGAGATTTCTTCACAAAATTGGACAAGCGGAAGTAGGAGACAGGAATGATTGAGCTGCTCAGAGCCCGAAGGAGCATCAGAAAATACACAAACAGGCGGATCGAGCCGGAAAAGGTCGAAATTCTGAAAGAGGCCGTCCTGCGGGCGCCTTCGTCGAGGAACATTGATCCGTGGGAATTTATCTTTGTGGGCGACCGGGAACTTCTGGCGAAACTGGCTCGCTGCAAGCCACACGGGGCCAAATTCCTGGAGCAGGCGGCACTCGGCATCGTCATCTGTGCCGACGGGCAAGCCAGCGACACATGGATCGAGGACTGCGCCATCGCCTCGATCCTCGTTCAGATGACCGCCCAATCCATCGGCCTGGGCAGTTGCTGGATACAAGTACGAAATCGCATGTTCAACGAACAAGTGACCTCGGAGAATTACATCAGAGACGTGCTGAATATGCCGGGCCACATAAACGTAGAATCCATCGTCGCCATCGGGTATCCCGCCGAGACCAGAGAGCCGCTTGCCCGCGAAGAGCTCAAGGACGAAAAGATTCGAATCAATGGATACTGACGCACGGTTGGTAGAATCTGAATTAGACGGATATGACGACTCGAAAGTATCAATCTGGAGTACTGCGATGAGAAAACACATATTGATGCTATTTTCAATCCTGCTGGCTAACGCCGCAATTCGTACGGAACTCAGGGCGGCCGAAATCCGTGTACAGAATTCTCCGCAATTGCAGGCCGCGGTGCGGGATTTGACGCCGGGCACAACTGTCCTCTTGGCGCCGGGTACGTATCAGGGAGACATCTACATACAGGGATCCGCCGGGGCGCAGCAGGCCCCAATTGTGATTGCCGGGATCGACCCAAACAATCCACCCGTTTTTTCCGGAGGCCGGCAGGCGATTCATCTTTCCGATTGCAGCTATTTGATTCTGAGGAACCTGAAGGTCGTGGGTTTTCCCTCCAACGGTATCAACTTAGATGACGGCGGCTCTTTTGAGACCCCGGCTCATCACATCACCCTTGAAAATGTGACGATTTTGCAGACCGGCCCGGAAGGAAACCACGATGCCCTGAAGATGTCCGGCGTGGACCATTTCACGGTCAGACGCTGCCGCTTCGAAGGCTGGGGCGGCTCCGGCATCGACATGGTAGGCTGCCATCACGGCGTCGTGGAAGATTGTACATTTGTCGGGCGAGAGGGTTTTTCTCAATCCAATGCGGTTCAGCTCAAGGGCGGCACACAAGATGTCCTTGTCCAGACCAGTTTTTTCAAGAACGCGGGCCAGCGCGCCATCAACCTCGGAGGCAGCACGGGCCTGCCATTCTTCCGTCCGAAGGTGGGCGACTACGAAGCCAAGAATATCACCATCGCAGGCAACCGGTTCGTCGGCGGTCAGACGCCGCTTGCCTGGGTGACGGCTGATGGAGGGCGCGTACATCATAACACCATCGTCTGCCCGGAAATCTGGCTGCTGAGGATATTGCAGGAGACAAAGGACCCGCAGTTCCGGCCTTGTCACGGCGGGATTTTCGAGAACAACCTGATTATCTATGATTCGCGGATTCGCGATTTTGTGAACATCGGGCCGGGCACCGCGTCCGAGACGTTCGTGTTCTCTCGCAACGCCTGGCGCGACATAAACGGCCGCGGCAAGCCGACGCTGCCGACCGCCGAAAAAGACGGCCTTTACCGGATAGAAATGGACGCCGATAAGGCGGCAATGGAGGAGGGAATCGTCCGTATCAAGGATGAAAAGGCAAAGGATATCGGCGCACAAGGTTACAAGAAAGTGATGCAAAGGTGAAACAATGAGGAAAACGAATGTGTCAGGAGCAGCAGCGTTAAGCCGTCGAGGATTCCTCTGCCGTAGTGCATGTTTCGCTGCATTCCCCTACGCCGTTTCTTCATCTGCGTTGGGCAATGCCGGCGGCGTAGCTGCGAGCAGCCGCGTCACAATGGGTTCTATCGGCGTCGGCGGACGGGGAAAGCAGGTCATGCAGAGCCTCATGGGCCAGCCGGGCTGCCGGATGCTCGCCGTCTGCGACGTTGATGCCAAGCGCCTGAACCAGGCCCGCGACATTGTGAACGCCCAATACGGCAATCAGGATTGTGCGGCGTACGGCAACTTCCGCGAGCTTCTGGCCCGCGAGGACATCGACGCGGTCCTGATCGCCACCCCGGACCAGTGGCACGTCCTGCAGTCCATTGAGGCCGCGCGGGCGGGCAAGGACATTTACCTCGAAAAGCCCCTGGGCTTGAGCGTCCAGGAGGACATAGCCCTGCGCCGGGCCATCTACAAATATGAGCGGGTTTTTCAGTTCGGCACGCAGCAGCGCTCGGATCGGAACTTCCGGTTCGCCTGCGAGCTGGTCCGCAACGGCCGGATCGGAAAGCTCCAGAGAATCATCGCCGCCACGCCCGCCAGCCGGGCCGTCGATTCCTATCGGCCCTCGCCGGTTCCGCCCGAGCTTGACTATGAAATGTGGGTCGGGCCCGCTCGCTGGATGCCGTACACGCAGGGCGTGATGGGTTCGTGCGGCAACTGGGGGCACGTCAGCAATTTTTCGCTCGGCTGGGTGACTACGTGGGGCATTCACCACGTCGATATCGCTCAGTGGGGTAACGATGCCGACGCCACCGGGCCGGTCGAGGTAGAAGGCACGGGCGTATTTCCCAAAGACGGCCTCTACGACTGCGCCGTCGCCTGGGACATGACGCTGAAATATGCTAATGGTGTAACGCTGAATTTCGTCGATAACAAGAAACACCGACAGGGCGTGCTGTTTGAGGGATCGGACGGCTGGGTCTTTGTCGATCGCGGTTCTATCGACGCGAATCCAAAATCTCTTCTGGACGAGAAGATCGGAGCCGACGGAATACATCTTCCCGTAAGCAATGACCACTCGAAGAATTTCATCGACTGTGTCAGAGCACGCACGACGCCGGTCTCATCCATAGAGGCGGCGGTGCGTTCGGACACGGTTTGTCACCTCAGCGATATCGCCATGCGCCTGGGGCGCAAGCTAAACTGGGACCCGGCGGCCGAGCAGTTCATCGACGACGAGCAGGCGAATCGCATGCTCACTCGCTCGATGCGTTCCCCCTGGCACCTGTAGCCTGTGCAGAGTGCCAAGCAGACAAACAGATCAGGCCGAACATTATTGAGTTCGATTGCCACATGAAGCTGGCTGTTGCTCGTGCCCGGGTACCACCACAGAAAAGCAGTCGGGCGAGGCCGGTGAGGGCCTCGCCGCGACTGCGACTGGACTGAGTACCACGCGAGGCCGGTCTTACTCGGCCTTGATGCGCACGGCGTGGGTGGGGGTAGGAAAAGTCGCGAGCAGGGTCCCATCATCGAGACTGTAGACCTCAACGGTTCCGGTGCCATTGTAGGTGTCGCCGTCCGGCTCGATCGTGTCGGTTTCCTTAATGACAATCTTGGCTTTTCCGTTGGGGTATTGGTCCTCGACATTGTCGTATATGAAACCGACCATCGTGAAGACGAATTCCCGCCGTCCCGTCTTGGTCCACGTTCCGTGGTATGCCGTGGCCATGCGCGGAGGGACACTGGGGTCAGAAACGACCATCGCGCCACCGGCACAATAGGACATCGGGGATTCAACGGTCCTTCCGTCCGGGAACGTGACTGTTGCCAACCAAGAGCCTTCTATTCGGGCCTCGTTGCTCGCGATGTTGGCCTCACCCGATTGGGCCAGCGGCATCGCGGCCAGGCACAGGATGGCCACCACGGGAACCAAGGCCAGCCAGGCGGTTCTCCTCTTCCAGACAGGCAACGGTCGCTGGTTCATAATTGAGCTTTTCATAACTTACCCTTTCATTCTTAGTGGTTTCCATTTCCAGAAGCTTCATCCACACGGATGCCTTCTACTGCTTCCTATGACAAATGAGACGAAAGGTTACACGGATTCTCCAGCAAATTGGTTCCTGCCCGCGCGGGCGACCAAGCAGTCATGGTGTCCAAAGAAATGAGGGAGACTTTCAGCGCGATTGGTTTATGGATTGGGCCGGGTGATCGTCTGGCCGGCCTCAATCTCCTCGAATGAAGCGGCACGCCACAATTTCAATGTCCCGTCGCGGCCGCCGGAAAGGAGGGCATTGCCGTGCTCGGCAAAGGCGACGCACCAAACCCACTCGGTGTGTCCCTTTAGGATCGCGACTTCCTGGTCAATCTCCGGATGCCAGAGGCGGATCGTGTGATCCATGCTCGCGCTGGCGAGGGTGCGGCCGTCCGGAGAAAAGGCCAGCATGTTCACCGGGCCGGCATGCCCGACGAGCTTGCGCACGGGCCGCCGCCCGCTGAGGTCCCAGAGAAAAACTGCGCCACGCTCGTCGGCGAAGGCCAGCAGCTTGCCGTCGGGCGAAAACGCGACATCGTGCAGAAAACGCACTTTCTGCGGGCAGGTGGCCATGAGCCGGCGCGCGGCGATGTCCCACACAAGAACGGATTGGTTCGCGCCCCCTGCAGCCAGCAGTCTCCCATCGGGAGAAACTGCCAGAGCCTCGACTGGGAACGAGTTTTGCGCGTCCGGGATGTCCCAGAGGGTGGTCCCGCTCGTCACATCGGTTAGCTTGATCCCGGAGCCAAAACCGCCCCCTGTCACCAGGACGGCGCCGTTCAAGGCGTAGGCGATGTGGGTGATTTGACCGCTGTGAAGTTTGGCCGGCTCCTTCAACCGTTGCAGGGTGACCGCGTCGAGAAAGGCGATTCTTCCGTCGTCGTTCCCCACCGCCAGGGTCCCGCCGTCCGGCGAGAACGTGAGCCTCCCAAAATGGCCTCCCTGGACGTTGAAGACGGCGGCCGCCCCGGCAGTGGTCAGGACGGTCCCGGCTCGCAGATCGCAAAGGACGAGCCGATAATCCTCGGCGGCAACCGCCCGGTCCTGTGCGGGAGAGACGGCAACACCGAAGATCACCAGTGGCTCGCGCTCGGGTGCAGGCATGTCCTTGGGGGGAAACAGCGTGGTGAACTCCGCACGGGGTACGAGGGTGGACCTGAACTCCGCCGTCTGCAAAGGCCAGAGGCGGGCGGTGCCGTCACTGCTGGCCGAAACGAGCGAACGTCCGTCCGGCGCGATGGCCAGCCGATTGACGCCCGCACTGTGCCCGCGCCAGACGTTCGTTTGCGTCGGATCGTCGAGATTCCAGGAGCGGATGTTCTGGTCCCAACTGCCGGCGAACAAGGTCCGGCCATCCGGCGTGAACGCGACCGAGCTGACCATGATGAAGTCGCTTCGGTCGACGCGAATGGCCTTCTGGCCTTTCACGTCCCACAACACAACGCGCTCGTCCCCCCCGCCTGTGGCCAGCGTGCGCCCGTCCGGCGAAAAGGCGGCAGAGATGATGAGATCGCGATGGACGGCGGGAAGATTCGTCGTCAGGATGCCGCTCGCCAGGTCGTACAATACGGCATTAAACTGTAGTCCCTCGGTAATCTGATTGCAGACCACCAGGGTTCGTTCATCCGTTGAAAACGCCGCCGGCCCCCAAAAGGCAAGGTTTGTCCTCAGCGTCAGCGTGGGCATTGCGCCGGGTGAACCGCTGTGGAATTCCCACAGGTCAATCGATTGGGCATCGGGCGCCCGCGTAGCCAGGAACCTCCCGCCCGGACTGAAGGCGAAGCCCGGCCACATCCCGCGAACCATGTTGGTCGAAAGAAGGACGCGCCCGCGGACGACGTCCCACAATTTCAGGACGCCGTCATCGCCGCTGACCGTGGCCAGCCAGTTGTTGTTGAGCGGGTAGAACGCCAGGTAGTCGACGGCGCCCTGGTGTGCCTGCCAGCGTTTGCTGCGTTGCCGCGTCTGCGCATCGAAGAGATATACGAAACCGTCGCCGGTGCCTAACGCCACGGTGCGGCCATCCGGTGAATAGTCCGCCGACGAAAAACCGCCGGCGTCGGTGGCCAGCACTTCGCTCGGGCTGCCCAGGCACAGGCTGTAGAGATAACGCCAGTCGAATCCACGGAAGTCAGGCTCGCCCGGCGTGGGCTGCTGGGCCCGCAACAACGCCAGGGCGCCTCCCAGCTTCCCCTCTTTGAAGGCCGCGTGGGCCAACTTCATCTGTGCGGCGTAGAGTCTGCCCTGAGCGACATGGCCCAGCCTCTGAGCGTTCGCCGCCGCTTGGCGAGCTCGATGACCCTGCCAAGTCACCCCGGCAAAGCCGAGCAGAAAGACCAGGACCGCTGTTGCAATCAGTCCGGCCACGACCGGATTGCGCCGGCACCAGCGCCATACCTTCTCCGGGCGACCGATCGGCCGGGCCAAAATCGGTTTGCGATCCAGGAAACGGCCCAGATCATCAGCCATCGCCTGAGCCGTGGCATAACGCTTGTCCGGCTCCTTTTCCAGGCACTTCAGGCAGATCGTCGCAAGGTCCTGCGGCACGGCCCCGTTCAACAGCCGCGGCGACACCGCCTCATCGTTTTGTACCTGGTGCAGTGTCTTGGCGATGGTGTCACCCAGGAACGGCGCTCGTGCCGTAAGTAGATGGTAGAGAATCGCCCCGAGCGAATAAACGTCGCTGCGTTTGCCCACCAGTCCCCGACGGGCCCCCGCCTGCTCGGGCGGCATGTAGTTCGGCGAGCCCAGCACCTGCCCGCTCAGCGTCAGGTCCGTCTGCTTGTGCAGGTCTTTCGCCAGCCCGAAGTCCGTCACTCGCGGCTGGTCGTTCTCATCGATCAGCACGTTTGCCGGCTTGAGGTCCCGATGCAGGATCCCCCGCTCGTGCGCGTAGTGAATCGCCCCGGCAATGGTCTTGACATAGCCTGCCGCCCGCCGTGCCGCCAGCGGCCCCTCCCGCGTGAGCTCGGCCAGGCTGCTGCCGAACACATAATCCATCGCGAAGAAATGCTGGCCTTCCCGGAAGCCAACCTCATGGATCGCTACGATGTTCGGGTGCTGCAAGCTGGCGGCCGCCGCCGCTTCCGCACGGAACCGCTGGACGAACTCCGGGCTAGCCAGCAGACCCGAGATCAGCACCTTCACGGCGACGATCCGGTTCAGGCTCACCTGCCGCGCCCGGTAAACGACCCCCATGCCGCCCCGCGCGATCTCCTCCAGCAGCTCGTAGTCGCCAAACGAGTAATAGGCGGCGGTCTCCTGGGCGGAACGCGAAGCGAGAGGCGCTGCCCAGGGTGGTTTGTCGGCGGCCGATTCGCCTGCGTCCAGTCCCCCTTCGAGCAGGCAGGCCGGACATAACCGTCCCGGACCCACTTCTATCAGTTCCGCGCCGCACTTGCCGCAGACGCCATTGCCAGCCATATACAGTTCCTTGCTTGGAGCTTCGCTCTCACCAGCACTACCTGTTCTATGACGAAACCGGCAAAAGGTTACACGGGATCCGAATAGAACAGTGTGCCGCCGTGGATCTCAGCCCCGGATCACTCCAATCAAATGTCGCAACTCTTCGTCAACCTCCCCTGTGGTCGCTACTGTTTGCGCCACTTCCTCTCGCAGCAGGTCGCGCAGACGCCGGCGCAACCGGTGCACGGTTACCTTCACAGCGCCTTCGGTCATACCCAGGCGCGCTGCCGTCTCAGCGTAGCCCGTCTGGCGAGTTTCTCCCCACAGATACTCTTTCAATTGGGCGAAGACTTGCTGCTTACCGGCCCCCGATTGCTCCTCCCCGAGGCGGGCCAACACCGTTTCCAGCAGAGTCAAGGCCCATCGGCGGTCATAGACCTGCTCCGGCGTCACCGGGTCCGCCGGCTCCAGCCGATAGCGTCCCTCCGCCGTCTGACTGTCCCAGGAAATGATGGTTTGCCCCCCGCCGCGCTTGAGCCGCTGAGCCTGTCGTTGCTGCTCCCGGAGGAAGTTCTTCAGGCAGGCCAGGAGAAAACTGCGAAAGCGTCCCAAAGCCGGGTCCGCTCGGCCAAAGTATTCCTTCGCCAGAAACCGCACAAAAAACTCCTGGGTCAGGTCCTCGGCATCATGGGCTTCGTGACCCTGCCGCCGGACAAAGGCATAAAGAGGATACCAGTACGTGTGGCACAGTCGCTCCAAGGCATCTGCCACCTGAGCCGAGTCGCGTTTACCCGCCGCCATCACCACGCTCCAATGGGTGGTGGGAAACCCGCCGCCTCTGAACGAGGCGGAGTTGCTGTTCGGATTATCTGCCATTGCATCCTCCGGTCACCTGAACCAGCGATCCACAGGTAGATTGTACCGCCGCAGGTGCACAAATGACAGAGGAAACGCCGAGTTCTGCCAAGAATCGCGGCCGTACAATGTTGACGCAGAGATTCCATCGACAGTAGAATGGCCGGATGCAAGTAGATGAGTGCATGAGTAGATGAGTAAATGCGCCGCATTCACGCATTCGCGCATATACGCATCGGCGCAAGAAAAGGAGGTCAGTTTATGTCAGGCAATGCCATTTATCGGCGTGATTTTCTTGGAAAACTGGGGCAGGTTTCGTTAGGGACGCTCATGGCCGGCGGACTCTCCGGGCAAGTGGCGAATGCCCGGGAGAAACAAGCAGACAAATCATGGGAGCCTGTCTCTGAGCGAAAAGTCCGCATTGGTATCGTGGGATACGGCGTGTGCCAATTTGGGGCGGCATTTGGCTTCCAAAATCATCCGAACGTCGAGGTTGTCGCCGTCAGCGATTTGATTGCCGACCGTCGCGAAGGGCTGATGAAGGCCTGCCGGTGCGACAAGTCATACGAGTCGCTGGAAGTGCTCGTAAAAGACCCGAAGATCGAGGCGGTGTTCGTCGCGACCGATGCGCCGAGCCACCCGCGGCACTGCATAGAGGTTCTCAAGCACGGCAAGCACGTCATGACCGCCGTGCCGGCCGCTTTCGGATCCATCGAAGAAGCCGAGAAGCTTCTGGAAACGGTGCAGAAGACCGGCCTGAAGTACATGATGGCCGAGACAAGCTATTTCCGGGCGGACTGCTACGGCATGAGGCGGATATACCGGGCCGGCGGCTTCGGCCGGCTCATCTATTCCGAAGGTGAATACTACCACTACCACGGCGAACCCATTGACTCGTTCAAGGGCTGGCGAATCGGTCTGCCGCCTCTGTGGTATCCGACGCACTCGACGGCCTATTACGTGGGCGTGACCGGCAAGCGATTTACGTCAGTCTCCTGCGCCGGCTTCAATGTGGGATTGCCGGAATACAAACCAGGCGCAAACAAGTACAATAATCCGTTCTCCGACGAGGTTGCGCTGTTTACGACCAGCGAGGGCGGCTCGTCCCGGATGCTCATGTGCAAAGGGATTCACGGCCTCATCGTCGAAAGGGGCCGGGTCTTCGGCGAGCGAGGCTGGATGGACGGCACGGAATATCACGGCGCCGCCAAACAGCTTCCAGATATAGCCCGCCCACCGCTGCCGCCGGGCGTACCGGCCGGAGGACATGGCGGCTCGCACGGGTACTCGACTGATGAATTCATCACGTCGATTTTAGCGGATCGAGAGCCTAAGGTGAACATCTACGAGGCACTCGCGATGACGGTGCCGGGCATCGTCGCGCACCAGTCGGCGATCAAGGGCGGCGAGATGCTCAAAGTCCCGCAGTACGGACCTTAGAACAATTGAATATTGACTATTGTCTATTGACTATTGAAGGACTCGCATCTATCGGCCTGGCGATTACGTGCAAATAGTCAATAGTCATTCGTCAATCGTCAATCTTTCGTTTCCGCTGCTTCTTTTCAGGCGGCGGGCCGGCTTGGCGTCTGAACTGGTCCTCGTATTTCTGCCACAGCGCCGATATCTCGCGGATCTTGTCCGGATACGTATCAGCGAGGTTCTTCGATTCGCAGCGGTCCGTCTTCAGGTCGTAAAGCTCCCATGGACCGTCAGCCCCTTTGGCAACCAATTTCCAGTCGCCGACTCGAATGGCCCGGTTCTCCAGATGGTGAAAGTAGATACATTCGTGCGTGACGGCGCCATCTTTGGAAAACGCCGGCGCGAGGCTCATCCCCGGAAGCGGCGGCGCCGTCTCGCCGTTCCACTGTGGCGAAAAATTGGCACCTCTGGCTAAGTCGAGAACAGTTGGCACGATATCAACAAAGTGACACGGGTCATGACGCAACTCATTCCGGGCTTTGAAGCCCGCCGGCCAGTGAACGATCAGCGGCGACGAAATACCGCCCTCGTGCACCCATGACTTATGCAGCCGGAAAGGTGTGTTGGAGGAGCTGGACCAGCCGGGGCCGAGGCACAAATATGATTTCGCCGAGCCGGGGGCGGCGGAAGGATCGTTCATGTCGCCTCGGATGATCTGCTCGGCGCTGGCGCCGTTGTCCGAGACGAAAAAAAACACGGTATTTTCAAAGGCGTCCATTTTCCTGACCTGATCGAGTACGCGCCCGATCTCGCGATCCATGCGGTCAACCATCGCCGCGTGAATCGCCATCTTCGTCGCCTGAAATCTCTTCTGCTGCTCGCTCAGCGTGTTCCACGCGACGGCACGGTCCACCTCGCCGGGCCCAATCATCTCACGGAGCTTGTCTTTGGTGAAGTTCCAGTCCGGAATCACGTCGGGCTCAAGTGGCGGCAGGCCGCAGTTGACCAGGGCCATCTGGCGCATGCGCTTCCATCTTTGCTCGCGTATGATGTCCCATCCTTCGAGGTAGCGGTCGCGGTATCGGGCGATGTCGTCCTGCAGAGCATGAAGCGGGAAATGGGGCGACGTGAAAGCCAGATAGCAGTAGAACGGCTCATCCCGATGCTTTTCGTCGTGCTCCCTGAGAAAATCAACGGCGTAATTCGCGATGGCCGTCGTCACGTAGAAATCCGTCCCTTCCTTAACAGGGGGGAGCTTTTGGTCGTCCAGTTCATGGTTCTGGGGCGCAAAAAATCGGTTATGGTCGTGCAGGATATAGGAGTGGTCGAATCCGCCATCTGCGACGCCCTTAGGCGCTCCCGTCAGATGCCACTTGCCGGAGTGATAGCAGCGGTAGCCGAGCGGCTTGAGATAGTGTGGGACCACCCGCGTCCAGGCCGGCAGCGGGCCCTGGGGCGGGTCCATGCGAACTTGCTGTGGATAATAGCCCGTCAGGAGGCTCGTCCGCGAAGGCCAGCACCGGCCCGTGGAATAACACTGGCTGAACCGCAGGCCGTTGGCGGCCAAGCCGTCGAGGTTGGGCGTCTGGATTTCGCCGCCGTAGCATCCGATGTCCGAATAGCCCATGTCGTCGGCGATGATAATCAGGAAATTCGGCTTCGCAGTAGTGGATCGGCTTGCCGCAAAAGCAACCCTGTTCAACGCAAGAACCGAACCCAACGTTACCGTTTTTCTAAGAAATGCGCGCCTCGATATATTGTTTGTATTCATTTCGATTCCGCCATTCGCTCTGCTCATGTGGTGATCAGACTCCACACACGGCTAAGCGATTCGCTCGTCTTTTGCAGCGCTGCGTTGGCGTCCATCTTGCGCAGCTCCTGATCGAAAGGCTCGCACTCTACGGGGCCGTCGTAACCGATCTTCACCAGAGCGTTGATGAATCCTTTCATGTCAATCACTCCGGTAGTGACGGGCAGGGCGCGGCGGTTATCGACTTGCTGATCGACCTCAACGCCCGATGGGGCGTCGTTGACGTGAACGTGCACGATGTCTTTGTTCGATAGCCGAAGCAACTCTTCGACCGTCCCGTGCGAGGTGTACCAATGCCAGCTATCCAGCAAAAGCCCCACGTTTGGCGCGCCGATTGCGTTCACTAACTCCATCATATCGATCTGCGTGCAGGCAAAGGCAAAACGAAATCGCTCGCGGGAGGTTCTTGGCCCGACGAATTCCAGCCCCAGCCGGATGTCGTAGTCTTTGAGCACCTTCGCCGCTTCGCGGAAGCGCGTTTTGAGCAATTCGAAATGCTGCAGGTACGTCAGCTCATTGTGCCCGGGCATAATCCAGGTCGCCACGCGATTGACGCCCAATTGCTTCAGGAGACCCGCCTGTTTGGGCAGGTTCGACAGGTCGCTCTTAAAGCGGTCTTCATCCCGGCGAAACTCGACCGGCAGGCCCCCGCTGCCGTATCGAACGCCCTTCTCTTTCATGGCCGCCACCCATTCGCTAATCTCGGCGGCGGACTTGCCCTCGAACTCACCCGGATTCGGCGTGATGCCGGCGAAACCATATTTGACGGCATACTCCAGGGCCTGCCGCTGGTCGGCCTTGACTCCGATGTGGCCGTGGCCCAGATTTTTGTAGAATTTGACTTTGCTGCTGATTTGCGACGCCCCGGCCGGCGGTCCGGAAAAATGCAGTGCGGCGGCTGCCGCTATCGCCGACCGGCAAAATGCTCGCCTCGATATCACATTCAATTGTCTTTTTTGCGGCTCAGTCATAATCATTGCTCCTATGCGGTTCAAAAACTTATACGTTCGGCACGACTTCTCAGAGCGTCCATCCCTCGCGATATGGACGCCGGAGGAATGCATCAGCTTCCGGGCAGCCAACGGCTTTGAGGTTCTTCGCGTCCCATGTGAGTTTCCTGCCGGTGCGCAGCGCCACGTTGCAGAGCAATGCCGCTTCGGTCAGCGCCCCGGAATAATCGAAGTTGCACGTGGTCGGCCCGCCCGTTTTACATGCCCTAATCCATTCCTCGTGATGCCCGACAGAATCAGGGATGAACGGGTCAGGCGGCTGGAAGCCGGCGAATTTCTCCACAGGCAGCAGTTGATGCTTGTTGTAATCGGCAATCAACATTCCATCCGAGCCGACGAACAGCACCGCGCTACCCCATTGCGGGATGTTTTTCTCTTTGACAAACGCCGGATAGCCGCCACCGCTGTACCAGGTCAATTCGACCGGCGGCAAATCGCCGCGGGCCGGGTATTCCTGCCGGGCAATCGTCCACTTGGCCGCACTCTCGGGATGGACCGGCCCCGCAGCCTCGACGCTGGTCGGATGACGTAATTTCAACGCCCAGAACGCCAGATCACAATAATGACAGAAGAAGTCTCCCAACTGACCGTTTGCAAAGTTCCACCAGTAGCGCCACTTAAACGGAGCATATTCCGTGTGATAAGGCCGGTAAGCAGCCGGCCCCAGCCACAGGTCCCAATCGAGCGTTTCGGGTATCGGAGGGTTGTCCGAGGGCGCATCGGGCTGCGACATATCGGCCGGCTTGGGCGGCCCGGCGAAGTTCGCACCCAGCCATACGTGGACCTCCGGCACTTTTCCAATGGCGCCACTTTGCACAAGCTCGACCACGCGGCGGTAGTTGCCGCCGGCGTGAATCTGCGTTCCCATCTGTGTCACGAGCTTGTTCTCTCGTGCAAGCTGGGCCATTACGCGAGCCTCGTACACGCTATGGGTAAGCGGCTTCTCGCAATAGCAATGCTTGCCGAGCTTCATGGCCATGACCCCCGCCGGGGCGTGAACATGGTCGGGCGTACCGATAACCACGGCGTCGATCTTGCCCTGTATCTCATCGAGCATCTTACGGAAGTCTTTATAGCGTTTGGCATTGGGGAATTGCTCGAACGTCTTGGCCGCATGCTGATGGTCAACGTCGCACAGCGCAACGATGTTCTCACCGCCGACACCGTTTACGTCATCGGCGCCGCGCCCGCCGACACCGATCCCGGCAATGTTCAGCCTCTCGTTGGCCTGCGTGCCGCGAACCAACCGGCTGTTTGACAAGATGACCAGGCCTGCGCCGCCCCAGGTTGCATTCCGCAGAAAATCACGGCGTGTCAGTTGTGTGTGCATCGGTCACTACTCCTTTCCTGTTCAAGTTCAAATTTGCCTGTGATCATACCGTATCATGTGTAGTTCACCGCGTCAAGTGCGGCGGGCGTGATAATCTTCACAACGAGAACGTTCAGGCCGCTTGAATTTCCAGGGCAGAGGCCTTATACTACTTTCAATGGGTCTCAACGGCGTCGTAGGGCCGAGGCCAGGTGGATATCACGAGGGGCTAAAACAGATGAAGGTATTACCCAAGACCAGAAAAAAAGCAGGCTCGCTTGTCAGTTTGTTGAAAGAAGCCAAATCCCTTCTGATTGTGATGCAGAACAATCCCGATCCGGACTCGCTCGCATCGGCCATGGGGCTGCGTAAAATAGCAAACAGTCAAACCGACGCTCAGTGTACGATTGCCTGCGGCGGCACCGTCGGCCGAGCCGAGAACAGGGCCCTGGTGCGGTATTTGAACGTGAATTTGCATCCGCTTCAAGAAATCGATCCGGCCAGATTCGATCTGGGCTGTATGGTCGATACGCAGCCCGGGACGGGCAACAACTCCTTTCCTGCCGACGCTATCCCCGACATCGTCATAGACCATCACCCCATGCGTCAGATGACGCGAAAGTGCAGATTCACCGACGTTCGCAGAAACTACGGCTCGACCAGCACGATCGTATGCGAGTATTTGGAGTATCTTGGCATAACCATTGATACCCAACTGGCGACGGCATTGCTTTACGGCATTCGGTCCGACACGCAGGATTTAGGGAGAGAGGCCATAAAGGCGGATATGGATGCCACCTATTTCCTGTATCCTCTGGCCAACAAGCGAATGCTCAGTGAGATACAGCGGGGCAGCGTGAATCGAGAATACTTCCAGATGCTCGCAGGGGCATTGAAAGAAGCCCGCATCTATCAGAACAGCGTCATCGTCACGAACCTCGGGCCGGTGGATAATCCTGATATGATCGGCGAGGTCGCAGACCTGTTTCTCCGGGACGACGATGTAAACTGTACGATGTGCTACGGTCTGCGCGAGGAGAAAATTCTAATCTCCGTTAGAACATGCGATGAATCTCTTGAAGCGAACAAGCTGATCCATCGCGTCGTCGGCAGAAGGGGTACCGGCGGAGGGCATAAGACGTACGCCGGCGGACAGATACCTCTTGCGGGCCTGACGAAATCGGCCGCCGCCAGACTCGAACAGCAGATCAGCAGGAAACTCCTGAAAGCACTTCACGTCAGCGAGCACCCCTACACCAAGCTCATCCAGATTTGAATTGAGCGGAACACCTTGCTGATGGATGTCATTCGGTCTGGGGATCAAGCTGCTCGGCGGTGTCGTCTTCCATTGCTGCAAGCTCTCGCCGATAGTCCTGTGGAACGTCCATGTCCGACAGCACAGAGGAAGTTGGGACAGTCAGCTCAAAGACCTCGTCGGGATGGGCGTGCAGCAGCCCCCGCAAGCCCACGTCGTCGTATCGCGTCAGAATCTCCTGGCGATAAACTTCTGAAAACAGAATCGGGTGGCCCCGCTTGCCGTCGAAGCACGGCACGAGAATACGTTTTTCCGCGGCACAGAAGGATTGAAGCATCTGGTCAACGAGCTTCGAGGTGATAGAAGGCTGGTCGCCGAGCGCTACTAAGACCCCCTTGCACTGCTCCGGCAAGGCGCGAAGTCCGCAACGCACCGAGGAAAGCATCCCGGATTCGAAGTCGGGATTGTTCACGATAGAAACGCGAAGGCCGGACAATTCCCCGCTGATTCGTTCGGCCTGATGCCCCGTGACCACATACACTTCGTCAATGGTGCTGGCCAGAAGCTGATCGACGATATGAGCGATAACGGTCTTGCCGCCGAAGGGCAATAGCAGCTTCTGGACGCCCATTCGGCGCGACAGACCCGCGGCAAGAACGATAGCGCAAATCATAACGTTCCTCGTTCAGCGTTCGGCGGTCGGCGGTACGCGGCACGCGCCACGCAGCACGCAGCACCAGTACGTCGGACGGCAACCAGCTCAGCCGTAATGCTCGCGGCGATTTCAGGCACGGTCACGGCGCCGATATCCAGCCCGACGGGGGCATAGACCCGGTCGAATTCTTCTTCCGTCGCCAGGCCGGACTGAATGAAATTCTCCCGAAGCAGCGAGACCTTTCGCCTGCTGCCGATCATACCGATATACGCCACCGGCGCACGGATGCACGCTTCTAAGGTTGCGGCGTCCAGCTTGTGCCCGCGCGTGACAATCACGATATAGGTATCGCCGGCGCCGGACTGAGCCGCGATTTGTTTCGGAATGTCGCCGCATCGCGTGGTTGTCCCCGCAGGAAAGAGACTCGGGTCGGTGAATTCGGGCCGGTCATCCACAACCGTAACATCGAAGCCGACAAGATCGGCATGGATCGCAAGGGCCTGACTTACGTGTCCCCCGCCGGCGATCAGCAAGAGGGGCTTCGGAATTACCGGCTCGACGAGGACTTCGGTGAGAACATCGCTCGTCTGCGAGCCTTCGACAACAAGCTGCGGCGTCTCACGAGCCAGGCACGAGCGAACATTCTCCGCACCCGGAAAGGGCAGGTCCGCAGGGATATTCTCGGCTGAAAACCAGCGCGACGCAACTTCGGTCCGTTCGGCGGTGTGTACCGTAGTGAGCATGACGCCTCGCCGCCGCTGCCGGCCTGCCTCGGCCGCATGGACGTAGCAGGCCCTGTCTTTCGCAGCCGTCGGATCGAGCAGGATGCGCATCGAGCCGCCGCAAATAGGGTCGTCGGCCGCCCTGCCGGCGCCGTGAAAGAGCATATCAAAGACAACCGGACGTTTCGTTCGGCAGACCTCGACGGCCCGGCGCTGGGCCTCCGCCTCGACAAGGCCGCCGCCCAGTGTGCCCCAGATTTTGCCGGTTTCGCCTATGACGGCCCGGACCGCCGCCTTTCGCGGCGTCGAACCTTCGGCGTTCAGGACCAGGCCCACGGCGAAAGACGCGCCTTCGTCTATGAACTCCACAACTTTCTGATAAACGTCTGTACGGCGATCGTTTCTGTCCATATTTACTGTCTCTCACGCTAACTGCCTGCGCAAGGCAATCTGCATCGGGATGGAACGCAGGCGAATGCCGGTGGCGGCAAAGACGGCGTTTCCTATGGCCGGGGCGATGGCAATAATCGGCGTTTCCCCGCCACCGGCCGAGGGGATGTCCGTCTTGTTGACCAGATGCACGTCGATCTTCGGAACGTCCTCGAACCGCGGCACCAAATACCCGGCAAAGCCGGCGTTTAGAATCTTGCCGTTTTCGAATTCCATTTCTTCACGCAGCGCGCCGCCCAGACCCATCATAATGCAGCCCTGCACCTGAGAAGTGAGGTTGGCGGGATTCTGGATGGGGCCGCACTCAAATGCTTCACAAACTTCATTCACTTTGATCTCGCCTCGTTTGCGGTCGATATGCACTTCGACGCACGCGGCCACGACGGAGTTTTTCTCCGTCCCGCAGGCCAGGCCCACGCCGATCTCAGCAGTGACTTTTTTCCTGCGTGCGGGCCAGTCGAAATGTTTCGCCGCCGCCTCAAGAACGGCACGTATTCGCGGATTTTCCAGATGGGCCAGTCTGAAAGCAAGCGGATCGGCCCCCGCCGCCGCCGCCAGCTCATCCATAAAGGACTCTCGCGCAAAATTGTTCCCCGTCGCCGCCAAGCACCGGTACGAACCCTGGCGTAAAGGCGAATTGGAGCCGGCTGAGAGGATTTTTGTGTTGGGGATATTGTACGGCGTATCGATGGCGGATCCGCCGGCGTTGATATTGGTAAAATCCCACGCAATCAGCGAGCCTTTATCGTCCAGGCCGCCCTTGCACTCAATGACGGCCGCCGGCCGGAAATACGCCCACGTGAACTCTTCGGCTCGCGTCCAGTGCACGGCGACCGGCCGCCCCGCCGCTTTGGCTAACCGGGCGGCTTCTTCCGCCGCTTCGCCCGAGTGCTTGCCCCCGAATCCCCCGCCCATATCGGGCACAATCACGCGGACTCGCTCGGACGAAAGCTGAAAAGTGCGGGCTAAATCCCCCTGCACCCGCTGGGGACCATCGACACCCGCCCATACGGTCAGCCTGCCGTCATTCCACTCTGCGATCGCGGCCCTCGGCTCCATCGGCGTGTGCTGGATGTAGGCCAAATGATAGGTTTCGCTAAGGACCTTGCCCGCACGGCCAAAGGCCTCGTCAACAGAGCCTCTCGTTTGAGGACGCGAGCCCCCGCCGGTCTGAGCGTGTTCTTTCAGATAAGCGAAAATTTCCCTGCTCGACGGCTGAGGGGTCGTTTTCCATGACGCTGTCCCGGCAATAACCTCCAATGCTTGAACGGCACGAAATGACGAGGGCGCGGCGCATCCGACAAACTGGCCGTCCCGCACGACAGTCACGTCCTTCATTGCCTGGGCCTTGGATAGGTCAACGGACTCAAGCGTCGCCCCGTAAGCAGGTGGACGCAGGATTTTCCCATAGAGCATATTGGGCCGTACGATATCCGAGGGATAACGATGTGCCCCGGTCACGACGTCCCGGCCGTTCGGTCTGGGAACGGGCTTGCCAAGAGTCTGCCATTCATTCACCGGCGTCAAAGCAACATCAGAGGAAACAGGCTGTTTGAAGGTCTCGGCAATATCCTTCGATCCGGCCAGATCGGCGTAGGTCATTTTTTGATTGGTCGCCTTGTTTATGATCGTGCCGTCCTGCACCTGTAGTGTGCCGGGATCCACCTTCCACTGCTCCGCAGCCAGGCGGACCAGCAGCTCGCGCGCGGTTGCGGCTCCTCGGCGCACGTCGGGCACCGTGCCCGGCGTAGTCCGGCTGCCTGCCGTGATACCATCATCGGGAACAAGGTCCGTATCAGCCATCACTAAGCGGATCCGCTCGACGGGGACCCGCAGCTCTTCTGCGGCGGCCTGCGATAATTGTGCGCGGGGTCCCTGGCCTTCCTCGACCTTGCCGGTCATGACGGTGATTGCGCCATCCCGGTCGATGTGGACTCGTGCCGCCACGGCTATGGACCGTCCCCCGCCGCCGCGACCCCCTTGACCGAATGACACGTCCCGCGTGACCGTGACCAGAAGCCCCGTGCCCAGCAGTTGCACAAAGGCGCGCCGGCTCAACTCGACATGGTCGCCTGTTTGCTGCACAAAGTCAGCGCCCCGGCGCTTGGGCATTTTCTCGGTAAGATTATTCTCAATCATGGTTTTTTCACCTCCGCAATCTGGGCCGCAGCGCGGCGGACCGCATTGACTATTTTTACGTATCCGTTGCACCGGCACAGGTTGCCGTTCATCCGTTCGACGATCTGCTCATCCGTAGGCCGTGGATTCTCCTTGAGAAGCGCCACGGCAGTCATAATCATGCCGGGCGTACAATAGCCGCACTGAATGGCGCCTTCATCGAGGAACGCCTGCTGAACGGGATGGAGGCGGTCTCCTTCGGCAAGCCCTTCGATTGTTGTAATCCTTTTCTTATCCGCCCTGGAGACGGGTGTCACACACGCCAGAGTCCGCTCGCCGTCCATCAAGACCGTGCAGGCGCCGCAGCGGCCTTCGCCGCAGCCGTACTTGGGACCGGTCACGTGCAGGTCTTCTCTCAAGACCTCAAGCAGCGGCCGCTCCGGATCGGTAACGATGGTTCGCTCGTCCCCGTTGACAATGAGAGTAATTGTGGCATCCATAAACTATCCTCCACTCTATATCTGGAATCTCCCAGATTACACTCAGCCGGCACATTGCCAGCCTTCCGGACAAGATTATAGACAGATTCGCGGAATCAGAACAGCCTTTTCCACTAAATTAGGAAAGCAAAAGAGTCATTTCAAAAGAGACTTGCCCGGTTGTTTAATATCCCATATAACACCTGCGTATGAAACTTATCGAGAACGCAATCGCTTTGGCCCGGTTACGCTGGGCAGCCACTAAGTTCGACCGCAATGAATTTTCGGGCGCGTTTGGCGATATCGGCACGGACTTCCCTCTGATCGTGGGGATGATTCTCGCATCCGGCCTTGATACGGCGAGCGTCCTGATTATGTTCGGCGCCATGCAGCTTTTCACGGCGTTCGCCTATGGAATTCCCATGCCCGTCCAGCCGTTAAAGGCCGTGGCGGTCTTGGTGATTGCTCAGAAGCTAAGCGGAAACATTATCTACGGGGCGGGACTGGCTATTGGAATCACGATGCTGCTGCTGGCGGTAACCGGCCTGGTGGACTGGCTCGGCCGAGTCATTCCCAAGAGCGTCATCCGAGGGATTCAATTCGGACTGGGACTCAAGCTCGCATCTGTTGCGCTCGAGAATTACGTTGTGGCCGATGGTATGGTTGGCTGCGGATTGGCGGCCATCGGGTTCGTGTTGACTATTTTCTTCATCGGCAACCGCAAATTTCCTCCGGCTATATTCGTTATTCTATTGGGCGTGGCTTATGCTTTCTTCTTCAAACTGGACGCCGCTACGGTGCTCAAGAGCGCAGGATTCAGCCTGCCTCAATTCCACGTGCCCCGCTTGCCGGATATTCTTACGGGATTTGTTGTGCTGGCGCTGCCGCAAATCCCCCTGTCACTCGGTAACTCGATATTTGCCACAAGGCAGATTGCCGAAGACTTGTTTCCTGAGAAACCCATTACCGTACGCAAAATAAGTCTTACCTATGCCGTGATTAACCTTATCAATCCATTCCTGAGCGGGATTCCCACCTGTCACGGCTCCGGAGGAATGGCGGGACACTACGCATTTGGCGCTCGGACGGGCGGATCGGTGATTATCTACGGCTCGTTATATCTGTTATTGGGATTCTTCTTTAGCGCAGGCTTCGAGGACGTCATTAAGATTTTCCCGCTGCCTGTTCTGGGCGTGATTCTTCTCTTTGAGAGCCTGACGCTGATGATGGTGATTCGAGATATTTCGTCGTCCAAAGCGGACTTCTCGGTCGCTTTGCTCGTGGCGCTGACGGCCGGCTTTCTTCCCTATGGTTTTGTCATTGGCCTGATTGCCGGAACGCTTTTGGCTTATCTGGTGGAAAAACGCATCACCGGGTTATCGCAGTGACGGATCGCCGCAAGAGGAATCATCTCGCCGTCCAGCCGGTCAATGTCCGCCGCCGTGCATCATGGCCACAGCGTGGGGCAGAAGGCCCAGAATGATCTCGAGCGATTCGCGGACGGCCTTGGGGCTGCCGGGGAGATTGATAATCAACGTATTTTTTCGCAGGCCCGCTACGCCACGTGACAAGACGGCATTGGGCGACCGTTTGTACCCTTCCGAACGCAGAATCTCGCTCAGGCCCGGCGCCATTCGATCGCACACGGACATCGTCGCCTCCGGCGTTATGTCACGAGGTCCAAACCCCGTTCCCCCCGTGGTCAATACGATTTCAACACCCTTCTGATCTGAGAAACGCACGAGAGCATCGGCGATAGCCTGGCGTTCATCCGGGACTACGGCCTTCTCGACGACCTCGAACTTCGCCTCGTCGAGCATCTCTTTGATGGTCTGGCCGCTCGCGTCGGTCCGTTTGCCTTGTGCGCAACTATCACTGATTGTCAATATCGCGGCTTTAATCATCGATGACCTCTATAAGATCGCCCACCTGGATACGGCCGGCTTTTGTGACCCTGGCGAAGATTCCCTCGCGCGGCATGATGCAGTCGCCCACCTGCTGAAAGATTTCACATCGGCTGTGACATTCCTTGCCAAACTGTGTGACTTCCAGCTCGACGCTCTTACCGAGCCTGAGCCGGCTGCCCAGAGAGAGCTTGAGCAGGTCGATGCCTTCGGTGGTGATATTCTCGGCGAAATTTCCCGGCGAAACCTTCGCGCCTTTGGCGATCATCTTCTCAATCGACTCTATGCCCAGCAGGCTGACCTGTCTGTGCCACGGCCCCGCATGGGCATCTCCAATGAGGCCAAACTCGGCTTTAAGCTCGGCATCGGGCACATTGACCTTCTGCACGCCCCTTTCTTTCGAAACGGATATCGCCCTAATCCTGCCTTCTGTAATCGCCACTTTTTCCACCCGTTTTCTCAACCAATGCCACCTCGGTGATGGTCATGGCTTTGCCCGTGTACTTGAGCATATCGTAAATGGTCAGACAAGCCACCGCAGCCCCCGTGAGAGCTTCCATTTCGACGCCGGTCTTGCCGGATGATTTGACAGTCACTGTGGCCGTTACCGAAGTCTCCGGCTCATTCAATTCAAACTCGACCTCGACGCCCTCGATCAGGATCGGATGACACATCGGAATGAGCGCCGGCGTCGATTTGACCGCACCGATCGCCGCGACTTTGGCCGTCGCCAGCACGTCCCCTTTAATGCACGTGCCCTGCTTGAGGGCATCAAAGGCCGCCCTGCCAAGAACGATGCAGCCGCGCGCCCTGGCGGTTCTTGCGGTGATACCCTTGTCACCTATGTCGATCATGCCTTTATCGCCTCGCACCTGACTCAACCTCCGATACTCTGCATCGAGAATTCCCCGGACTGCCCCACCGGGCAATTCAACCTCGTATAACGGCTCTTTTGGCGCACCACTGTTCTTAACAGAGCCAGGAGCTCTTCGTCGCCCGCGCCGTTCCTGAGCAAACCCTTCACATCATAATGGCAAGTCGAATACAAGCAGGGCTTTACCTTCCCATCGCTGGTCAGCCGCAGCCGGTTGCACGTCCGGCAGAACAGCGAGGACCGGCCGCTTATGAAACCTATCATCCCGGCCGAATTCGGTGCCTTGAAGTGCAAGGCGGGACCATCCGTATCGCCGGACGCAACGGCCTCAAGCGGCCCAAGCTCCCGCTCAATAATCCGCCGGACCTCATCGTTAGGCACGTAACCGTCCGCCAGTCCGGGGCGTGCTTCAGTCGGACAATATTCGATGAATCGAACCGCCACCGGCAAGCCAACGCTCATCTTGGCGAGGGCGGTAATCTGCTCAGGGCTGTCGTTGAATCCTTTGACTATTACACTGTTAATTCTCACGGGAGTCAGGCCAACCTCTATGGCCCCGTGAATACCTTCGAGCACCACCGGCAGCCGGTCAAACCCGGTGATCCGCTCATAACTTGCCCGCTCCATCGAATCGATGCTTACGTTAACCCGTTTCGCCCCGGCCGCCTTCAGCTCGGCGGCCATCGGCGCAAGCAGTACGCCGTTCGTGGTCAGCGAGATCTCTTCAATCCCCGAAATCCCCGCGAGCCGCCGGACAAGCTCGACGATTCCTTTCCTGACCAGCGGCTCTCCGCCGGTCAGCCGGACTTTTCGAATACCACAGCCGGCAAGAAGGCGAACCAGACGCTCGATCTCCTCGAACGTCAGGATTTCTTCGTGTGGGATAAAGTCACATTCGCCCGAAGGATTGCAATAGGCGCATCGTAAGTTGCAGCGGTCCGTAACGGAGATTCTCAGATAATTTACATTCATTTTCTGTAACACCTGGCGGCCTGTTCACACCTAAGATACCATCTCAGAACACCCTTTGTCATTCTGAGCGCAGCGAAGAATCTCTTATTTTCCACGCCCAGACCCTTCGCTTTGCTCAGGGTGACAGTTTTGACACAGTTACTAAATCAACCTGACCTGAACGACCGTACCCTTCTCAATCCGAGCTACGCCCACATCGACACGAATCAGCCCATCGGCATCACACAGCGAGCTGATATGGGCCGAGCCGTGATACTCAATCAGCCTGACCGTTCCGGCATCCGTTATCGCAACCGGAAACCAGACCTGTCTATCTGTATTCTTTCTTTCTATCGGCTCGGCCAGGGGCATCTGGATGTTCGGATATTTGTACTCATGGCCCATCAGCTTGTAAAGGAAAGGCTTGATTAGAATCTCAAATTGTACAAACGTGGACATCGGGTTGCCCGGCAGGCCGAAGCAATAGAGTGTGGCACGGCCATCCTGGCTGTGTTTTCGTCCGTCACCCTGTGCCGGAGAAGCCCGCGCCATGACGCCGAAAACCGTAGGCTTGCCCGGCTTTACGGCGATACTTTCGAACAGCAGGCGAACGTTGTTGCGCTTCAGAACCGCCGGAACAAGGTCGAAATCGCCCACGGAGACACCGCCGGAGATAATGACGACATCATTGGCGCCAGCAGCCTCCTTGAACATGGCGTCGATGGCGGCCTCGGTATCCTCGGCAATACCGTAATCCGTCGCCGGGACGCCCATCGCTTTGGCCTGTGCGGCGAGTTGGACGCTGTTACTGTTTCTTATCTGGGAAAGCTCCGGCCGAGACGCCGGCTCAACCAGCTCACTGCCGGTCGCCATAATCCCTACCCGCGGCCTGCGCGAAACCATCGGCCTCGTATGGCCGACCGACGCAAGCACGGCAATATGATGCGGTTTCAACACGGTGCCCTTGGGCAGCACGATTTGGCCGGCACTGACGTCTTCGGCCTTTCGGCATATATTGTCGGTCCGGCAATCTCTGCCGGACTGCCCTGTAAAACGGATGGTGTTTTCCGCCGTCGTTTCGACATATTCCTTCATGAGCACGCAGTCGGCGCCATCCGGCACCACGCCGCCCGTCATGATCTTGGCGCATTGAGCCGGCCCGACCGACTTCGTGGGCCTGTAACCTGCAGGGATGGTCTCAACAACCGTAAGCTCATGAGCTAAATCCGCTCTGCGGCAGGCGTAGCCGTCCATAGCCGACTTATTGAACGGCGGAATGTCCATATCCGACATGACATCCTCGGCCAGGACCCGATTGGCCGCCTGACCGATATCCACCCGCTCGCGAGGCCGCCCGCGAGCCGAATTCAGAACAATGCCCAGAGCTTCTTCAAACGACAACATCGTTCCCATTCGTAGCAGACTTCCCATCGAAGCCCCTTTTCTATACGTCCAAGGGCGTATTGTACCGTTCTGCTCTGATTTTTCAAGCAATTCCGTGACAAACAGACTCACGTTTGGTAATATAAAGCCTACGGCTGCCTCCCAAATGAGCCGAAGCCCTGAGCAGACTTGAAGGGACAGTCGAAGGATTGACGGATCGGGAGATATTCATGCGAGATAGGAAACAACCGCAATGAAGGGTACAAGGAATCAAAGTGCCCCGTGATTTCCTCACCTAAAGGATAACAAATCATGGGAGTTCTGAATAAAGTCGTATCATATTGGTACAAGTGCCTTAAACGCGAGGATGACTTGGCGGAGGGAATTCTGACGGGCCACAACGCGGCGATATGTCCGTTTGACACCGACATTTTAATATTCAAGAGAGAAAACGAAGCGGTTCTCATCCCTGAGAATTCACTTTGTCGTCAGCTTGTAGAAGACGCGGAAACAAGACGACTGGATATGTATTATGGATATCCGGTTCTTCTGTTTGTCGACCGACAATTAGGGCCACGCCTTGCACCCCTTTTCACGATTAAGGTTAGATTGGAATGGCGGAACGGACAGTCATATCTCCGGAGAGACGAATCCTTCGCAAGTTGTGGAAGCCGGGCTCTGCACCAGTTGGGAATTCGCGATGAACGTGCCATGCAGTTGGCACATGAAATTGAAGTAGTATTTACTGATGAACTTGGTGACGCAGTTTCACTGATGAATAGATGCCTGGATGTCCTTCGCGCGGAGGTCGAGTTGCCTGTCGCAGAGAATATTGCACCAGAGAGTCTGACAAACAACCAAATATTGGGACCTGGCGCGGCGCAGGGGGTGTACAACAAGAGCCTGCTAACGACAGGAGAAAGTGGAGCATATAACGCTGCTCTGCTCCGGGATCTCGATGAATTGCAGAAACGGAAAGATCTGGAAAACACAGCGCTTGGGTTCATCCTAAACTCCGACGACGACGTTGGGTGTGCATCCGTGAAAGCCCCCATACTTCCATTTCCGTGTGACGAGTACCAAATAGCCGCCCTAAGTGAGCTCTTGAGAAACCGTCTCACGGTCATAACCGGGCCACCCGGTACAGGAAAGAGTCAGTACATCGCGAATGTTCTCATAAGCCTGTTTGCCAGAGGCAAGTCTGTATTGCTTGTAAGCCACACGAACAAGGCAGTGAACGTAGTCTATGAGAAGATCAACGAGCAGTTCCGTCATCTGATGATGCGTACCGGGAATAACGAGCACAGGGAGAGGCTTGTTGCGGGTTTTAACGAACTCGTGGAATTAGGTAGACGACGCACTCGGCAAGGACCTCGCCTCCGAGACATGGAAAGGTTCTGGCGGCTGATCCTCCGAGCAAGACGGAAGCTTATCAAGATCAATGTACTGGAGCACCGAGCAGCATATCTCCTGAAGGCTCTTGAGTTTGAGCGACGAATATTTCCGCATGCTGCTCGGTGGCGTCGGCGGCTTTTCTGGTCCATACACATGCCCTCTTTGATCAGACTGAAGATACTCAGAAAACGTCTGTCATGGTATGGAGACAAACTTGCTCTCGAACAGTTGATCCGCGAGAGCGAGGGTCGGTACCACGAGCAGTGCCGGGACTTTGTGAAAGCAATTTTCGAGAAAAAGGTGATAGGTGGTGGGCATATCCAGCGAGTCAGATCGTTTCTAATGGACGCGAGTCAGCCTGGCATACGTGAGGAAGTCGATGGAATCTCATTTGAGAGGTTTGTGCAGGAAGTCCTCAAAGTGTGGGGTTCAACTCTGAAACCGATACGCAGAACATTCCCGCTAAAGGGTCGATTGTTCGACTATGTCGTATTTGATGAGGCATCACAAGTAGACCTTCCGTCGGCAGCGCCGGCTTTGTACAGGGCCGAACGCGCAATTATCGTAGGAGACCCGATGCAGTTGGGGCATATAACAAAACTTGCTCGCGATGTGGATATGAGCATTGCGCAGGACTGCGGGATTCTTCAAGAAGATGGCCTGTATCAAAAGATCAAGTATCGAGAACTGTCACTCTATGGAACCGGAGAGAGATGTCTCTCCAAGACACCGGTAAGACTGAAGAATCACTATAGATCGGAGGATAGTATCGCCGCCTTATGCAATGAGTGCTTCTACGAGGGTGAACTCAAAGTGCGCAGCAACCTTGACTGGAATCGGTATCCTGAGAGTCTCCCGAGAGGTGTGGACTGGATATTTTGCACCGGAGAGACTCTCCATCGTGGGGGGAGCAAAATCAACCGCGCAGAAGTAGATAAAGTCATGGAAGTCCTTGAAAGGTTGCTGAGGAAAATAAAAGGGACAGAGTTGAGTGTGGGTATTGTCACTCCATACTCCGCTCAGGAGAAGACGCTGGCGCACAGAAAGAACCAACACAAAGAAGCTAATATAGACTTGTACGAGGGACACAATGTCGAAGTCTTAACGGCTCACAAGTTCCAAGGGTCAGAGAAGGATATTATGATCGCATCACTCGTTGTTGCAGGGAGAGGTAATGGCAGTAGCGATAGCTGGTATCGGTATTATCCACAGATATTGAATGTGGCGTTGTCGCGAGCACGTTACTACTTGGTCATTGTCGGAGACAAGGAGTACTGCAACAAACGCACCGGAACCCTTCAGAATATAGCGAAGAAGTACGATGAAATAAAGGCTCGCGAAGTTGGTCAGCAAAATGACACACATCCAGGACCTGAGACCCGGGAAGAGAGTCTGCTATTTGAAAGATTGCAGACAATCGATCTTGTGCCGCATGGATACACGATCAAATCCCAGCGATGGGTGAAGCGGTATCGGTTGGACATTGCCATAGAAGGACCAGAAGCCAAGCGATTGGACGTGGAATGTGATGGGGGCCAGCACGAGATTGTGGGAGGGCTCCCGGTAATCGAAGATGTCGAGCGGGACCAGTTTCTACAACATGAGGGGTGGGAGGTCATCCGGTTTCCGAACTACCGGATACTCCTTGAACCTGACGTTGTAGTGCAGGAGATACTTCGATTTCTCCTGGACTAAAAGTTGTGGGAAGTTGGGGAAGGGAAATCGGGGGAGGCCATTACCTGCTTTCTTTTGGGATTTGCGCCTTAACCGCCTGGCTGATCCGATCCGTCGCCGGCGAATAAGCAGAAAAATTCTCTGGACAACTGTGCAGACGAGCGTTTATATTCTTTTTTCAGTATAGAAGTCTTCATTTGAGAAAAGTGAGGGTTCAATATGAACGAGACCATTTCCTTTACACTCAACGAGAAACCGGTGAGCGTGACCACGGACAGCGAACGCCTGCTTTTGTGGGTGTTGCGCAGCGACCTTGGGGTCACGGGAACAAAATTCGGCTGCGGACAAGGCGCGTGCGGTGCGTGCACCGTCATCGTAGGCAACCGGGCCGTGCGGTCCTGCATCACGCCGATCCAAAGCGTCAAAGGCAAGAAGGTGATGACCATCGAGGGATTGACGCAGAACGGCAAGCTCCATCCGCTCCAGGAAGCCTTCTCAAAGCATGGCGCGCTCCAGTGCGGTTTTTGTACGCCGGGCATGATTATGAACGCGTACAGCCTTCTGCTGAGAAACCCGCAGCCCACACGCGACGAAATCGTTAAGGACATGGAGTACAACCTGTGCCGGTGTGGAGCGCACATTCGAATCATCCGAGCGATCGAATCCGCCGCTGCGGAAATGAAAGGAGTTAGGTAACGATGAGCGAGGAAAAACTTCCGGCCGGCGCATGCGGCCTTGACAATCTCTACCCCCTCAACCGCCGAGAGTTTCTGCAAAACGTAGGCAGTGGAATCGTCATCTTCTTCACCGTCGGCGGCACCGCGGCGCAAGCCGGCAGAAGCGGCCAACAAAAGGAACGCCCTGATTTCAACGCCTATCTTCTGATTGGTCAGGACGGCAAAGTAAAGTGCTTCACGGGCAAGGTCGAGCTCGGACAGGGCGCTATGACGTCCCTGGCCCAGACCTGTGCGGACGAGCTGGATGTCCCCATAGAATCGGTCGAAATGGTGATGGGCGATACGGCTCTGTGCCCGTTTGACGCAGGCACGTGGGGATCGATGACCACGCCGTTTTTTGGGCCCGTTCTCAGAGCAGCGGCGGCGGAAGCCAGAGCGGTTCTGATAGGGCTGGCGGCCGTGCGCCTCAATGTGCCGATGGACCGCTTGGACGTCGCAGATGGCGTCGTGTTCGACCGGACGCAAAAAGACGTCAAGGTAACCTACGCCCAATTAGCCGAAGGCAAGAAGATCGCCCGGCGTCTGGAGCAGCAAGTCCAGGTGAAAAACGTACCGCAGCTCAAGGTCATCGGAAAATCTCACACTCGGATCGACGCCGTCGCAAAGGTCACGGGCAAAGCCCAATATACCGGAGACATCCGCGTGGACGGGATGGTCTCGGCGGCGGTTCTGCGGCCACCGGCCCACGGCGCCAAGTTGAAAAGCCTCGACGCCTCGGAGGTCGAGAAAATGGAGGGTTTCCAGGTGGTTCGAGATGGCGAGCTCGTGGCCGTCTTGCACAAGCATCCTGATGAGGCGGAAAAAGCCCTGGCTAATATCAAAGCCGAATACGACGTTCCGCAAGCGCGATTCGACGATAAGACTATTTTCGACTATTTCGTCAATCATGCCGGGGAGGGCAAGGTCACTAAGAAAGACGGCGACCTGGAAAGTGGGCACAAGCTGGCTCGTGACGTGATCGAGCAGAGGTATCTTTGCAGCTACGTTGCTCATTCGCCAATGGAACCCCACACGGCTCTGGCCCAGTTCGAGGGCGAAAACCTTACCGTCTGGGCATCGACTCAGACGCCTTTCGGCCTCCAGCGGCAATTGGCCAACGACATGAAGATTCCTATCGAGAAGGTTCGCGTTATTGCTCCCTTCGTGGGAGGCGGCTTCGGAGGCAAGATCAGCTTCGGCCAGGCGATACACGCCGTCAAACTGGCCAAAATCGCGGGCAAGCCCGTCCAGGTTGCCTGGACCCGGGCCGACGAGTTCTTCTACGACACGTTCAGACCCGCCACAGCCGTGAATATAAAATCCGGAATCACGAACGAAGGTAAGATCGTTTCATGGGATTACAACATCTACGGCATGGGCAGCAGAGGCGCCGACCTGTTCTACGATGTGCCTCATCATCGCACAACGGTCTATCAGAGTCTCAAGGATAACGAAAAAATGCACGACCTGGGCACGGGCCCGTGGCGCGCGCCCGACAATAACGCCAACAGCTTTGCCCGGGAATCCCACGTCGACGTCATGGCGGCCAAAGCAGGCATGGATCCGCTGGAGTTCCGCCTGAAGAATATCGCCGATAAGAAAATGCAAAACGTCCTGAGAGCGGCGGCCGATAAATTCGGCTGGACGGCGGCAAAGGCGCCGAGCGGCCGGGGCTTTGGCCTCGCCTGCGGCTCCGATGTGAGCGTGCCGGTCGCGCTGATGGCTGAGGTCGAGGTCGATAAACAGAGCGGACACGTTCAGGTCAAGCGAGTCGTCTGCGCCCAGGATATGGGCCTCGTGATCAATCCCGATGGGGCCCTGATGCAGGCCGAAGGATGTATCACGATGGGATTAGGCTACGCCCTGACCGAAGAGATCCACTTCAAGGGCGGCGAGGTTCTGGATTTGGACTTCGGCTCGTATGAGCTGCCGCGATTCTCGTGGGTGCCCAAGATCGACATCGTGCTGATAGAGGCCAGCGACCAACCCGCACGAGGCGGCGGCGAGCCGGGCATTATCTGCATGGGCGGCGTTATTGCCAACGCCGTGTACGATGCGATAGGCGCTCGAGTCCTTCAAATGCCCTTGACCCCGGAACGAATAAAGCAGGCATTGGCCTAAGCCGCAGACGCTTGTGTTGTGAAACCGCCGATGAACGCGGATAAACGCTGATATTCAATAATTGTTGACTATGCGCCGGACTTCGAGCTTGGGTTTTCCGAAGTTCATCAGCAAACACAGGCGAAGATTCGTGGCCTTGAGATAATTCAGACATTGGGCCAAATGGATGTCGTCCAGGTCCTTCACTGCTTTGAGTTCAACAAGGAGAACTCCATCGACCAAAAGATCGGCTGTGTACTCACCTACGGCTGCCCCGTCGTAGAATACTGTGATCGCGTGCTGCTGCTGGACTTGGAGGCCCGCCTTGCGAAGCTCGTGCGCCAGTGCATTCTCATACACTTTCTCTAAGAAACCGCATCCCAATGTGTTACTGACGGTAAATGCGCATTGAATCACCTTATGCGTCAATTGCCTCATCTTGCTTCTATTCCAATCAGCGTCCATCCGCGTTCATCTGCGGTTCCGTCTCATTGCTCCACGACGATTTGCACGGTCTGGATGGCGTTGTGGCCGGATTTGAGGAAGGGGCGAGGCATGGGCTGGGCGATGCCGTTGGCGTCGATGGTTCGGCAGCGAAGGTCGTACTTGCCCGCCGTTTGTGTGGCGGGCTTGCCCGGGCGTTCGGCTGTGAGCAGAGTCGCCCAATGGACAATCGTATTGGGGATGGGCCAGCGGAGGGGCTTGCCGGAGGCGTCGAACTGGCGCGGGATCGGCGGCAGCTTGCCGTCGGGAAGGCCGCCGCCCCACTGCTTCGGAGGCGGCAGGATGTCGGCGTCTTTCCATTGCCCCTTCGTGAAGTAAGGGTCGTCCGCCGCAAGCGCCTCGCCCTGTGGGTGCAGCCAGTACTGGACCTTGCTGAGTCCCGACATGCCCACCTGTGCAACGCCGGTTATCGCCGCGGCTACTCCGGCCTTCATTTGCTTCGGAGTATGAATGAACCGCGCACAGGTCTTTAATTGGCTGACCGTATCGTTGTTCCAGAGGGCGTACGTGTCGTTCGCCTGGAAACTGTTGGTGAGCATGATGTGCTGGAGCCATTTGACTGAGCGGTTGCCGTACTCTTCGGGGACTATCACGCGAACCGGCCCGCCCCGCTTGGGGGTGAGCCACTCGTTGTTGAACTTATAGCAGAGGATGACGGGGTGCTCGCCCGGCGGATCCTCCAGCACCCGGCCGATAGGCAGCGAGCTCTGGAACCGCTGCTCCGGGTCGTCGTTGTGGTAGCCGTAATAGAAGACGCGGCGGACGTTGCTCTTCGGACGGGCCAGCCATATCACGTCTCGTAAAGGTACGCCCTCCCAAAGCCCCATACCAAAGGGAGCTTTGCCGTTCGTGCAGGACATCACACTCATAAAACGCACGGCGCGCGTTTCGGCGAGCTTCATCAGCCCGGCCCAATTGAGGGCCGTGCCGGAAGCCTTCGAAAGAGGCCGCTCAACTTCGGCGTTGCTCTCCGGGTCCGGCAGGACTTCCAATTGCCACGTCTCAGGAACCAGGCCGACCTCGCGGAGTTTTTCCGGCGGCAACGTGTGCGGCGCCGGCTTACCCCGGCCGGCATTCTGGAAGTTCTCCTCCCGCGTCAGATACTCCAGCTTCGAGATTGCCTCGGCAAGCAGGGATTCAGCATCGCCGCCCTGCTGAGCGGCCCACAGCGGGGAAATACCCAGACCCGCTATTCCCGCTGCTCCGAGCCTAAGGAAGTAACGCCGCGTAACGTCAATATGCTGCTCTGCGATTCGTCCTATTCGATCCATAATTCAAACCTTCCCCACATCGTTGTTTCATAAATTATAGCTTTCTTACGCAGACCTCGTCAAGAGTTTCCCTATGGGCGTTGACAATAGATAGCGGTGGGCCTATGTTCAGATAAGGAAAGAAATGTAGGGTGCGATGAAATCGCGCCACTTCAATTACTCGTATTCATTCCCCCGCGGAATAAGAGATAACCTCAAAGTAGAGAAATATATGCCCACAGCACGAAACCATCGTTTGTAGTCCGGCACCGTCGTATTCCACAAATGACTGGTGTGATTTTGCCGCTCTCTATGTAGTATTAAGGTTTTACTAAACCGACCAAATACTCATCAATTCTTTCTACAGCCTTCTTAAGCTCGCTATTTCCAGCTTCTATTTCTTGTCTTATGTGTCTACGAACGTTATCTTTAAAAGCAGAATTTAAGCTATTTACATTCCAACCTCCATCTCGTATCTCAGTACACTCAGGACCAACACATGCAGAAATTAGATTGAAAATACTTGTTAACCAAGTTCTTTTTGCGATTTCATTTGGAGGGTCAAGTCTGTACTCAAGCTTTTCCAAGATTTCTTTGGTGTTGATTCTTTTACCAAGATTGTCAGCTCCTACAAAACAATAGAATGCTACCTTTGTAAGGTGCGAGCACATGGATAATTTCAAATCAAGGGATAGATTTTCTCTACCTATACCGCCCATATTTGCCTCGGCATGCTCTCCTTTGACGCTTGAGGACCCAGCATCAGCAAGACTTCTATCTGACAGGATATCCCTAAGGGTATCTATCTGTTGCCTTATGATATGTGCAGATTTTTCCATTTCTTCCGGAATTGAGGATATTAGACTGCCCATGTTGTTATTCTGGTAGAAGGTATATAGGACAGCTATTACGGCAAGCGCAATTGATAACAAAGAACTCGCCAGGCCAAAATGCGACAAAGCATTACTGTCTTTCGAAAGGATTTTGTCCCATCCATAGTTGAAGGTTGAAAAAAGCGATGGCTACTCCTGCCTGGTCTGACGTAAGATCAGGCGAGGATTTTGACGAACAGTCATAGAAAGGAGTAGCCATGCACAAGACAGAGTA
>Ga0210377_10000075_pt1 | contig 87820 bp, 132 predicted proteins | sample PLM4_65_b1redo_FD_155480 | JGI IMG/M metagenome (GOLD analysis project Ga0210377, IMG submission 155480) | Groundwater sediment microbial communities from an aquifer in East River, Colorado, USA - PLM4_65_b1 redo | ecosystem: Environmental > Terrestrial > Soil > Riparian zone | place: USA...
AAGCGTGCATCCCGACCCAAGATCCCACCCAAAGCGCTGCGCGATGTGTGGGCGAAGGTGCCCGGCATGAAGGACTGCAAGGGGCTCTGCTCGGACTCCTGCGGGCCGATCCCGGTGTCGTCGCTGGAGCGCTCGATCCTGGAAGAACGGACGGGTAAGGAGCTGCGCGCCGATGGTCCCGGCTTCGATTGTGCATTGCTGCGCAATGGACTCTGCACGGCGTACGCGGTGCGGCCGCTGGTCTGCCGCATCTGGGGCGCCGTCGAGGGCCTGCCGTGCGGTCACGGCTGTGAGCCCGAGCGGGTCCTGGCCGCCGAGGAGGCCCTGGCACTATTCAAAGAGGTCGAGGAGATCGCGGGCGACGATGCGGATCGGGCGATGCGCGACATGCTCGCGGTGATGGCCCCGAGGCAGCGCGCTTCCTGGCGGGCGAATCACAGCCGCGAGATGAAAATAATCGTCGGCCGAATTCTCAACGAGCGTCAGGAGAAAGACGATGCCGATGCCTGACGACGATCATTTTCAGCGCATCGAGGTCGAGAATGACGAACTGCTGACCCCCCGCGAAGTTCGCCGCGAGCTGGCCGGGCACATGGACCGGCTGACCTCGGGGGAGATCGAGAAGCTGGTGCTCATCCACCGCAACCAGATGATCGCGGTGATCATCCCCTTCGATCGCTTTCTGAAGCTGGAGCGCTTGGAAAAACTCGCCAAAGACCACGATTACGAGATCTAGCCCTAGCAACATCTGAACGGGCGTCGTACATTATGGGTCGTGCTGAAGCGGCTCACCAAAAGACTCAGGGCGGCCGGTGCGCGGGTCGCCCACTACGCGCTCGGCATCGCGATCGCCGAACGTCGGATCAGGCATTTCCGCCGCGAGCTGCACCGGGAGATCCTGGCCGGAGGGCTCGAACTCGAACACGAGGCGAGGCTGCGAGCGAAGCTGAGGTTCTGGCGCGAACGTCGGGCCAAGCTGGAACGACTCCGAGCGGACTGGCGCGGTATCGAGCGGCGCCGCCGCAAGAAGAGGGAGAAGTGGCTGGCCGAACATCCTCCCGCTCCCGGCGATTGGCCCACCTTCGACGGTCAGCCGGTGCCGCCCTGGATGGTCGGCCAGGCGCCGAGCAAGACCCGTTCCGGCAAGACGATCGTCAAGAACTGGCTTCAGGCGCTCCGCGACCACGGCTGGGGCGGCCGGTGCATCTCGGGCATCCGCACCGAGGCCCACTCGATCGAACTGTGCGAGGAAATCTGCGGGGCGCCGTCCTGCTCGGGGACCTGCGCGGGCGCGACCTCCAACCACAACTGCAAGGGCCAATGCGCCTACCCCGAGGGTGCCGGTGACTTCACCGACCCCGACAGCTTCAACGAGGCGAGTAGGGAGATCGACTGCCCGTTGATCAACGACCTGCCGCTCGATCCCAACCACCACTCCGTGTCAGGACGTTAACCATGAAGACCAGGTTCGGCATCGACATCAGCAGCTTCCAGGGGGAGCCCGACTTCCACGAGGTCGCCAAGCACATCGGCTTCCTCTTCCACCGATCGTGGATGGGTGACGTTGGCTCGAACGGAGCCCCCGATCCGAAGTTCACCAGGGAGCGGGTCCACCAGCTCCGGGTCAACGACATCCCGTTCGGTCCCTACTGTTTCGCCCGCAACAGCGGCAACTCAGGCAAGCTCGAAGCTCGCCTGTTCGTCGCCAATGCTCATGGTGCGGGCTGGGGCAAGAAAGGTGACCTGCCGGGAGTGCTCGACATCGAGACCGGCGAGGGTAGCCGCCCCGGCGTCAAGTTCGTCCGCGAATTCGCCAAGGAATACCGGCGCCTCACCGGCCACCGGGTGATCGTCTACTCCGGCAGCTTCTGGCGCGACATCCTCGGCAACCCCCTCATCCTCACCCGTTCGCGGTTCTGGCTGGCGGCCTACACCGCGACCTGGCACGGCTGGGTGCCGCGTGCCTGGAAGAAGCCGCACATCTGGCAGTACACCGACAAGGCGATCGTCCCTGGCATCTCCACGGGCGGCGTGGACGGCGACCGCTGGATTCGCTCCGAGCGCTCCTTCGCCCGGATGCGGCTTCGTCGTGATCTTGTCCTCCATGACTGAAATAGGGAGGGGGTGAAGAAATTGATCTTCGGACACTCACTCTCCGAAACCAGGAAGACGGTCGTGGCTGGCCTCTACCTGCTGTTTTCGGTCGTGATGCTCGCGGGTTTCGTGCCCCACGTCGGCTTCCAGGAAGCCGTCCTGGCGGTCGTAGGCCCGGCCTACGGCGTCGTCGGTGTGTTCTTAGCCAAGAATCATGACCCTGCCGACCTCCAGAAGGCGCTGGAAGCGCTGAAGGCGGCATTAATGACGGCGATCTCGTTCTATGTCGCCGTACCTGAAGCAACGAACGAGTCGGTCACGCTGCTGATCACAGGCATCGTGATGGCGGTCGGCGTCTACTGGACCAGAAACGCTGGTCAAGGCGCACCCGCAACGCCGCGCGGTCCTTAAATCCTTAAACGAACACCGGACGCGCGTCGTACATTAGGGGGTGGTCAACCGGCCACCCCCTTTTCACGTCCCAGGAGGAAGACATGTCCGACGAGTTGCAGCAGCACGAGCAGACCGACGAGGAGCTGGCGGCGGAATTGGCCGGACGGCAGTCGGAGATCGACGCCGAAGCAACGGTCGAGACTGAAGGGACCTCCGGCGACGACACGCCCGAGCCCGAGCCGCCCCAGACGCTGCGCTCGGCCTTTCCGACCGGCCCGGCGCCAACCAACACCCACCAGCCTCCGGCCGACGTGCCGCCGATCGATGGGCTTGTTCCGACCTCCTCGGCGTCTCGGATCAGCGCCCCGCTGGGCAAGCGCGCCCGCCGGATGCAGGCCCGAGCCGAACGCAGCGCCCGGCTCAAGGCGGTTCGCGAGGAGCATCAGGCCGAGTCGATCGACACCGGCCTGCCGCTGCTGTACGAGATCGAGCGCAAGGTCCAGCCCCCGGACGGCGAGGGCTAAGTCAGAACGAGCGTCCGCAGACCGCCTGTACGATCGGCCTACACATGGCGGCCTGCGGAAAATGCCACCGGGAGATCATCTGGGCCACCGGCCCGGATGGCGAAGTCCTGAAGCTGGAGGTGGCGGCCAGCTACGACGGCCCCGGCCGCTTCACCCTGCACTTCCCCGCGGGCGGCGGGCGCCCCAACGCGATCCCGCTCCTGCGTCCCGGCTACTTCGCGGGCTACCGCCCACACGACGCCGTCTGCGGCCAGGCGGTCCCAGTGTGAGCCAGACGGCGCGCGAGCAAGTCCGGCGCCGTCTCAGCTCGTTGGGAAAGCGCCGCAAAAAGCGGGACGCGGAGGGCGAGACGTTGGCCGACGACATCAAGGAGGCGCTGGCGGCGGCTAGGCTCGCGGGCATCCCGATGGAGGAGGCGGCAAACCGCCTCGGCCTCAACCGCACGACGCTCTACCAGGTCTACCTTGACGATGAGAACCCCGGAGGAAACGGCGCTGGCCGACGAGCTGGCGCAGCGCCAGCGGCGCCTCGCAAACGAAGCGGCACCGCCCCAGCTGCCACCGGCTGACGACCTCGGCTGGGGCCGCGGCGCCTTCAGCGCCCGCCTACGGCTCCTGGCCGACTGGCCGCCCGAGTACATGTCGATGCCCGGCAAGAGGCCGCCGAGGCGCTTCAACGCCCTGACGTGGCTCCAGGCGCTATGGCCTAGCTTCCCCCAGCAGTTCACCGAGGTCGTCCCCGACGAGTTCTGGTCCTGGGCCGAGTGGGACGGCGTTACCCAGGAGGACCGGGTCGCCGTGGTCGCCTGTGTGTGCGGCGCCGAGCCCGAGGTCGAGCAGAACCGGACGGCGATCTGCGAGGGCCGCTGCGGGCGGGTCTTCATGCTCATCGGCGATGTGATCCGCGTCGCCGAATTCGAGCCCGGCGAGCTGTCCCCCTCCTCGTTGCAGGCGTAAAAGCCAACCGGCGTCGTACATTAGAAGCATGCGCTCCCGCCTCGACGCAGTCGATTAACCAATGGCTGCTACAAACGAGCGGGAGATCGGCGAACAGATTGGCGAACTCCGCAGCGACGTGCGCGGTGTCGCCGGTGATGTGAAGGAACTCCAGCGGACCAATGCAGAGGAACATGGCAAAAATTCTGCCCGGCTGGAGCGGATGGAGGGCAACCTCCGCGCTGCGCTGGAGACGAAGGCCGATATCGACTGGGTCCGCGAACACGAGGGTCGCCTGCGTATTGTCGAAGGCAAGTGGTTGGAAGGCAAGGGCGCGGTTCGCCTGATCCAGATCGCCAAGGGGATCCTGCTCGCTCTGGTGCCCTTCGCCGTCCTCCTCCTCGCCAAGGCACTCGGATGAGAGATCACCTTGAATCGGAGCCCGGACGAGAGTAGCCTCCCGTCCTTGGCTGGCAACGAATTAAGGGAAGAAAAATTGAGCGTCCGCGCGAACTGGTTTGCGGGCGTCACTGGGGAGTCCGACCGACACGACGACGATCCTTTTGCCGAGATGACCAGCGCGAGCAGCAGGAAACAACTAACCAGCGAGTCCAGTCGCGAGGAGTTCGACGCGGCCTGGAAACGAATGCTGCAATGGGGCAACCGACTAGAGGCGATCGGCGTGGTTTGCCCGCTTCGCTTCACGGGCGAGTGCCACTGTTCCTCCTGCCCGATCTCTCAGGCCAACGACCCTGACGGCGAGATGTCCTCGCTGTGCAAGCAGGGCATCGAGGAAGAGAAGCTGACCATGTTGGAGAGGGTCAAACAGCTCGATCTAGTTCCCAGTGGCGTCTGACGGTAGCAAGGGTCCGAAGCCCTACAACCAGCACCAGGCAAGCACCATCTTCTTGAGGGTGCCGATCCAGGATTGGAATGAGGTCAAGCTCGGCTACAAAACCGAGTTCAAAGGCCAGCCCGGCATGGTGTCGGGGCTGGCCTTTGTCGAACCCCCAACGCCCGTTGTTGCATACTCCTACAGCCGGACCCACGGCTATGATCGTGCTCTGATGGTCCTCGAAGACCGATATCAGGTCGAGCTGCTGGGGGCGACGCCGGAGGCGCTGGCGCGCGAAGGGCACCAGAACGTCGCTCACTATCGCCGCTACATGGTGCGCCGCGAAGGCAAGCGCTTCAACCCGCTCCTGATGGTCACCGCCTACATGCTGCGGCCGTGGCGCGCCGAGGATCGAGCCCCCCTAGCCGATCGACTTCTGGAGCATCTGTATGGCGACTTCCTCCCTGAGCCAGCGCGGAGCTGAACGCGAGGAGCGTCGTCGCTTCGCCGAGGCGGCCTGGCGCCAGCGCGCCTGCGCGGCCACCTTCGACGCGCGCGATTGGGTCGCCACCGGCAAGAACTGGGAGGCCCACCACGTTGTCGAGAAACGCTGGTTGCGCGGCCACAGGCTGCCGCTTTGGAACGAGCGCAACGCCCTACGACTCCGGCCCGACGTGCACCGCAAGCACACCAACCGCAGCGAGATCATCGAGCTTCGCCTCCTCACCGACGACAACATCGCCTATGCCTTCGAGATCATGGGACCAGCGGCCGAGGAGTATCTGGAGCGGATCTACAGAGGCCCGGACGATAGAGTCCAACGTGCATCGAAAGTTGCTGTGAAGCAGATGGAAGACGAGATCGCGGCGCTGCCCTCCGGCACCCTATGGCTGCCGCCCCACATGAGGAACGACTGATGGCTGAAGGCGAAGCGGCACCGGGACCGACGCAATCTTTTGAAGTGGACCTGCCGGTCGGCGGCGGCAAACTGCATCTCCTTTCGGCCGAGGAGGTCACCATGTGGGAGACGGCGGCTACCAACTACCGCTCCGACTATGGGCTGACCAAAACGAACGACCTGGTCCTGCTCGGTGCCCTCCTCACCCAGCAGCTTGCGATGTTCCGAGCCCAGCAGCGGATCAACGGGATGGAGCCCGTCCTCGACTCAGAAGGAGTACCGACCGGCAAGTACAGAGTCGTCACCCTGAAAGCGACTGAGCTGGCCGCCGCGAGCGAGACGGTTCGCAAGGCAGGCAAAGAGATCAGGGAGATCGAGCAGGCCCTGGGGATTGACAAAAAGAACCGCGAGGCCGGTGGGACTCAGACCGTTCAGCAGTACGTGACGACCCTGAAGCGGGCGGGGAACGAGTACGGCGTCCATATCTCCAAACGCACGTTGGCATATGAGAGGTTCTGCATGGCGCTTCGCACCAAACTCCGCATCCTCCAGAACGCCGACGAGGAGGACAAAGCCTACGAGGGTGTGTCCGGGGAAGCGATCTTGAACTGGTCCCGCGACGGGCTGGCGAAGCTGGAAGAAGTGGACAAGGAATTCGCCAAGGAGAAGGGCCGCTTAGTTGTCGGCAAGCTCTAACCTGGTCCATGTCGAGGGGCATGACCCGAAGCTCCACGGTCCCTACGCGGCCGAAGAGGGATGGGTGATCGACGCCGACGACCTCCTACTCATCGCCCTGCTGCGCGACCCGGTGTATGGCCCGGAGCTGACCTGGCGCGACGCTGCCAATCATGAGTACGCCGGTTGTTACCGGGCGATGGATTACCAGTACCCACTCTTCAGGGTGGAAGACAACTACGCCGGGTTCGCGTGCGCGCGGTCGGTGGGGAAGGCCCTGGCCGATTATATGCACGTATTGACCCCCAGTGGCTACGTTCGCATGGATGAAATCGAAGTGGGTGACTTCGCGATTGGCTCGGACGGTAAACCGACTGAAGTCCTCGGGGTGTACCCTCAGCAGGGAAAGCGGGAGCTGTATCGGGTCGCATTCACCGACGGAACATTCGTGGATTGCGATGGCGATCATCTCTGGACGGTTACCTGCGATAGCTGGGAGGCGAGGGGAACTGGACCGAAAACTCTGACGCTGCATGACATCCGTTGGCGCAAGGCCAGGTTCAAAGTGCCGCTGCCCAGCGGCCCAGTGGAGTTCAAGCCTCTCGCGCCGCCTCATATTGATCCCTGGGCGGCAGGGGCACTGCTAGGAGATGGCAACCTTACTCCGCGTTCGATGGTGCGCTTCGCGAGTATTGACGACGAGAACGTGGCCCGCTTGCAGGCCGCCCTGCCCGAAGTAGACGTGGTTCACGATGGCGGCTGTAATTACAGACTTCGGTCAAGCGGCCCTAAGCCGGGGCCATGTGAAGCGCTCACCTGGAGCAGGCTCACCGGCCTGGCGGGGCGAAGCTCTCTGAGGAAGTTCATTCCAGATGAATTCCTCTGGGGCTCCGTTGCGGTAAGGACCGAGCTATTACGCGGGCTCGTTGACACCGATGGCTACGTGACTCATGCGGGGAGCATCGAAGTTAGTACCTCCTCTCCTCAGTTGGCAGAGGACATTAGGCAGTTGGTTCTTTCGCTCGGCGGAAGATGCTCGATCAAGATGCGACATACCACCCACGCTGATGCGTATCGAGTCGTATTCCGCATTGATGGGATTTTACCTTGTCACCTGACCCGGAAGAAAACGACCTATGAAGCGCTTCAGGACCAGAGGACCAGGGCAACCGAGTTTCGCCTGATCGACTCGATACGGCCGATTGGTCCTGGGATGGCGACGTGCATTGAGGTCAACAATACAAACGGCCTCTTCATGACCGAGGACATGGTACTAACCCACAACACCGAGAGCATCAAGGCCCGCGCCTTCGCCCACGTCTTCAAGCGGGTCAGCGAGAACATGCTGATCACGGCGCCAGAGCTGATCCACCTTCTGCCGCTGACCGAAGCGATCGAGGACCGCATCCTCGACACCAGGATCAGCCGCGACTTCCTCGACACGCGGGGCGGCAAAACCGGGCTCACCCACCGTCCGTTCGGCGCCGAGTTCTACGACGGCACCAGGCTGGTCGGCCGCATCCCGAAGATCACGGGAACCGGCGTCAAGGGTCAGCACGAGCCGGACATGGTGATTGACGAGGCCCAGGACTACCCCGAGAAAGGGTGGACCGAGATCCACGAGACGGTGATCAAGGATCACACCGACAAGGAAGGCAACCCGGATTTCACCTACCACTTCTTTGGAGTCCACTCGGGCGACCGCGACAGCGGCTTCTTCAAGTCCATCAATGATGGTGCCTTCAAAGTCATCACGATCACCGCGATCCAGCGGCCGGGCTGGTCGAAAGCCGAGAAGGACGCGGCCAAGGCCCGTTACGGCGGCACCCAGAACCCTGACTACCGCCGCAACATCTATGGCGAGCCCGGCGCCGCTGCCTCGGCGTTCTTCGTCACCGCCCGGCTCATGGCCTGCGTGGACCAGGGACCTCCCGGCAAGCTGCCTACCGACTCCGACTACAACACGCTTCAGTACGTCAAACAGCAGCTCCGCGCCGAGGAGGTCGATGAACTTCGTCTGCCGATGAACGAGGTCCTGGACCTGCCCGATTCCTATGGCAAGCTCTATATCGGCGCCGACCTCGGGCTCACCAACTCCCCCACTGTCGTCTCGGTCTTCTCTCACGAGAAAGTGAAGAACGTCGAACGACTGAAGCTAATCCGCCTGTACGAACTCCACCGCTTCCGCACCCGCCAGATCAGGGAGTGCTTCAGCACCCTGGGCTGGCACTTCGGCTCGGCGATGCAGTCCTTCGGGATCGACATCACTGGGCTCGGCTTCCCGATCTGGCAGGAAATGGAGGACGATGAGAACGTACCTCAGCGCCTGCGCGACGTGAGCCGGGGCTACTTTTTCAACGCGAAGGTCCCGGTAAACGTGGACAAGGATCACATCACCAAGGACGAAGCTGGGCGGATGCGAGATCAATACGGTGCGTCGGTCGAGGTCGAGACCGACGAGTGGGGACAGGAGCGGCTGGTGACCAAGATGCCGATGATCGAGGCCAGTACCCGCTATCTCCGCGAGTTCGTGGACTCCGGCTTCCTGATGCTCCCCTTCGACAAAGCGATCACCACCGACATGCAGGGCGAGACTCAGCAGCGGGTGCGCGCGGTCGGCGATAAAGCGCGCAAGCCTAACGCTTTCCACATTCTCGACTCCTTCCGGGGCATGGCGATGGGCTTCAAGGCGGGCGAGGTCGAGGAGGCGCTGGCGGTGAGCAAACCGGCGCCGGTCTTCGACATCGCGCTGTAGGCACCCGGTGTGTGTTCGCTCACGAAACACACCCATCCCGCTCCTCAGCCCGTTCGGGTCCCATCGGTCAAAATTGATAGCTTGCAGCTATCAATTTCAGCCCGAAAACGGCCTTTGTGAGCGAGATGTGGGCGGGCCTCACAAACACGCCTAACACTCGTTCAGAGTTGCGGGCGCTATAGCGCTGTAGCTGTAGGATCATCCGACAGATGGCGCAGCAGCAGCCACTTCGGGAGGCCCGGTGAACCCGGTCGAGGTCCGCGAGGCCCTGTACCAGGCCGCCAAGCTGACCTTCCCCCGGCTGCGTGACCTCTCGCCCGAGGCCAAGGTCGCCGCGATCGAAGACCATTACGTCGCCTGCGCCATCTCTCGACAGGCGTTGGAGGAAGCCGCCCTGTGGATGCAGGACGCGGTGAAGCGGCTGGAGGACGCCTGGGACGCGATCGAGGGCTACCGGACGCTGATCCCGCCCGGCGACAAGACCCAGAAGGGCGTCGTCGCGGCGAAGCGGCAGATCGATCCGAAGACCTACGAAGGCATCCGCGAGGGGAAGTGGCTCGTGGACAAGCTGAAGACCCAGGTCCGGCGTCTGGAACGCGATGAAGAAGCTGCGTCGAGGCTCTATACGATGATGACCGGCGGGTAATTTGCGCATTTTGGTCACCGGCTGACTACATTCCAGATCGGAATATTAGGCCGCCCGATCGAGGAATTAAGGGCGCCGATCGGGCAAATAGCCGACGGGCGTCGTAAATTAGAGCTGTGCCCGTCGAGGAGATGACCAGCTCTGGCCTCGTGGTCCCCCAGGGCTACGGCGCCGCCACCGAGGGGCGTGGCCCTTTCGGGGACTCCGACCGTCGCAGTCTCGGCTTCCCGCGCGGCGGCCCGGAGCGCGGCGGCATCCCGCTGGAGGGCGACGGCGTCGTTGTCAACGAGACGGGTCTGCCCGACGACCTCGTCCTCGACGCGACCCGCGACTACTTCGTGGAGAACGCCTCGATGGCCTGGGGGCAGCAGACCAACTTCCAGCTCTACAACCAGCGCCAGGGCTCGATGCTCGCCAGGTCCGACTACAGGACCCCCACGAACGTCCTGGAGGAGATCAGGCTCGCGCGCAACCTGGCCGAATACGACGACGATGTCGGCGCCGTCATGCGCGAGGTCCTGGCGCTCGGCTTCGGGGAAGGCATGGAGCATCAGCACGCCGACGAGAAATCGCTGGCGATCTTCGACGCGATCGCTCGCGAAGCCAACCTCGACCACGTCTTCAAAGAGATTTACCGCGAGTACCTGATCGCCTCGCAGTTCACGACGGCGATGCTGTTCACCCGCCGCGAAATCGAATTCACCCCTCAGGGCGCGAGCGAGGCGGCGGAAACCCTGGTGAATGCGCCTCTGATCGGAGTCTTCCATTCCGAGAACGTCCGCATCATCGGCAACGACATGTTCGGCACCGGAATCCTGGCCTACGATCCGCCCGACGAGAAACTGCGCGCATGGCTCGATGAGTACTTCAGCGAGCGCACCACCGTCTCCCGCAAAGCCGAGATGGGCAGGCAGGATCGGGCGACCGCCAACCTCTTCACCGGGGTCATCTCGATTGACGACTTCGCCAACGTCGAAGACCGGCCGTGGCAATCCTCGATCACCGGCCGTCTCTACCTGCTCAACCCCCGCCTCTGCTTCCGCACCAGCATGGCGAAGGGCACCTGGAAGTACCCGAAACCGCTGCTGACCGCCAACTTCGGGCTCCTGGAGGCCAAGCGGCTGCTGAACATCATGGACTACGCCCTGCTCCAGGGCGGCTCAAACTTCATCGTCGTCGCCAAAAAGGGCACCGACGATCGCCCGGCCCAGCCCGAGGAGATTCAACACCTGGTCGAGGTCGTCCGGCGGGCCTCGAAGTCCGGCGTCATCGTCGGCGACCACCGGCTCAGCTTCGAAATCATCACCCCCAAACTGGACGAGTTGCTGAACCCCGCCAAGCGCCGTCTGCTCGGCCGCAAGATCGCGATGAGGATGATGGGCATCGCCGAGCGCGCCGAGGAGTCGGCTTCCAACGGCGAGCAGGCCGACACCGAGGTCCTGGCCCGAGTGGTGATGGCCGACCGCCGCGACATCCAGCGCCACGTCGAGAACAACATCTACCCCGAAGTGGTGAAAAGGAACAAAACCCTCCTGTCGAAAGGCCCGGCGGGCATCTGGTTCCCGAAAATCATCCTCCAAGGACTCAACTTCTTCACCGAATTAGTCCTCAAGCTCCGCGACCGTGGTGACATCGCCCGCTCGACGGCGGTGGCCGCCGCCGGGTTCAACTGGGAGGCCGAGGTCGCCAAGCGCAAACAGGAGGTCGAATCCGGCGACGATGAGCTGATGGCGCCCGCCTCTGTCCCGCACTCCTCAGAAGAAGCCGGTCCCCAGGACAACAACGAAGGTCGCCCGAAAGGATCGGGGGACGGCAACAAACCCGACCCGGCCGCGCCGAAACGCACCATTACCCGGAACAAAGGCGAGACGGTCAAAGCCTGGTGGGATGAGGAGCTGGACGAAATCGTCCGCGTCGGCGAGGTCACCTACGCGATCCTGGAGGAGTACGCCGACACCAAAGAAGAGGACGGCTTCCGGGTCAGCGCCCTGGAGCGCGAGGCGATCGAGGCCCGCGAGCCGGTCATTCGCGGCGGCGCGGCGGTGGTGCCGGTCAACGTCGGCGTCCCGGTCTACTCCGAGCTGCGGGTGGTGAAACTGCGTGAGGGCCTGCGGATGGTGGTCGGCTACCGGCGCGACAACAACGCGATCGTCGCCGTCGCCCTCGACTTCCGCGAGCCCGAGTTCAGCGTCCACGACGTGGAAGCTCGGACGGCCCGCTGGGGCTTCGGTCTCCCTTCCCTACCCGCCCCTGAGCTGCCCGAGGAGACGGCCGTGATTCCGATCGTCACGCCGCCCTCCCCGGAGCCCGGCGTGCGTCTCTTGATCCGCGATAGAGACGGCAACATAATTGGCTCAGAGGTCGCAGTAGATAAGCCGCCCGAGGACTCCTGATGCTCACCCCCGAGGGCTGGGAGTGGATCGCGGACTGGGTCGCGGGAGAGGTCGCCAACGGCGGCTTTATCATTGTCGCCGACCTCGAAGGCCACTCTGGCGCCGCTCCGGTGCGATCGGCAACAGTGGAGAAACAGGAGAATGGCGCCTACCGTCTGACGGCCACCGCTGTCTTCGCCGAAGCTGACTCTAACTTCACCTGGAACAAACGCAAGATCAAACTGGCGGACGGCACCGAGATCGAGGCCGAAGAGGAAGACCTCGGGCGCAAGGCCGAGGGTGCCGAATGGGAGATCGCGGTCAAGATCGACTTCGGAGCCTGACGTGACCATCACGACGAGCGTTGAAGAAATCACCACGGCGGATGCGGTTCCGCACGTCGCGCCGAACAAAGTCAGCGCGAAAGCTACGAAGTCCACTCTCACCTACAAGTTCAAAGTGACTGCCGCCTCCAAAATCCTGGCCTGGCGCACGCGCTTCAAACCGACCAACCGGAACACCGGCAAACTCCTGGGCAGCCGGGGCATGGTGTGTGGAAGCGGTGATCGCTGCGGCAGCAAATGGGCCTACACCCTCTCGATGACCTCTGGCACCGAAGTCACCGGGGAAATCAAAGAGACGGAAGTCGCGGCTGAAGCTGACGGCGAATACGAAGTCAAGGTCTTCGCGATGGGCGAAGCGGACGGATGGAGTAGCTGATGGGATATGAACGTACCACCTGGATTGACGATGACGGCTCACTGACCGTTGGCACGCCGTTCAGCGCGGCCAAGATGAACAACATCGAGGACGGCATCCTGGCGCGGGGGGCCAAGACGGCGCTCGCCGTAGATGCGATCTCGCAGTCGGCGACCTTCACCGGCTCCCTGGTCACCTGGACCCACACATCGAATATCAACGCGAACTCCGCCAACGAATACCCAGGACTCGCCCGCGGGATGATGGTGATAGTGATCCAGAACGGCACCGCCGAAGACCAGATCGAAAGCGTCGAATTCGGCGGCCAGAAACTGAAAGAGGTTAAAGGCTCGCCCCTGCTACATGCCAGTGGCGCCAAGGATGGCGCCATTCACGTCTTCTTCCTGGGTGACTCGATCACCCAGGGATCGGCCACTGTCAAAGTGACTCCCAAAGCGAGCAGCACGGATGTCAAGCGGGCGGTCGCATACACGATCACCGGGGATGGACCGATTGCAGTGCAGACCAACACTCTGGCACAGGAGGGTGAAAAAGCGGGCGAACTACTGCCCACCACCGGCATCGACGTGAGATCGGGGAGCCGCGCACTCGTCTTCGCGGGCGTTCTCTACGGCGTTGAAAACGAAAGCGAAATTCCCATCCAGCATGGCACCGAGGACTTCGGCCACGACTTCGGTACCTCGATCGCGAAGTGGGGCCACCTCGCGCCGGAAATCCAGGGAAACGAAGTCCAGGCATTCATGTACTGGAAAGTGACCAAAAAAGAACAGCCATATGCCGCCTTCGAGATCGCCGTGCATGTGATGCGTGATGTGGGGGTAGTTACGTCGCTGCCCGCAACCCCGGGGATTGGCGACAAGTGTCAGTATGTCGCCGACGAAGCCAACGGGATCGTCTGGGATCTGATCTACGACGGCATCGGCGAATACCCCTGGAAGAAGATCGGCGGGCCTGCCTTATTCAATATGTACTCAGGTACTTTGAGCACCGCGTCGGCGACTCCCCAGACGACTAATGCTCCCAAAATAACCTCACCCCTAGCAATGGAGGCCAGGATAGGTGTAGGCACTCAGTATCAGGCCAATGGCACCCCTCCAGGACAGGCATGGATACAGCCCTTTGTTAATGCAGTTGGCCAGAGCAATATAGCTATCAACTCCACGGCTGGGCTACTGTCATGCTATGTACGTTGCCCTACTATAGCGATAAGCAATGGCGTTGCCATAGAAGCACGATACTATGCTGTTACTACTGGTACTGCTAGCTTCTCTAATCCTTACATAGAAGTAGACCCAGTGAGGGTAGGCTGATGAGCGCCAGCTTCACCCTCACGCTCGATACCCAGACGAGCGTTGAAGCTTCTATCAACGGCGGCAAAGCCGACACCGAAAGCTCGACGGTCACGCTCGAACTGGTGCTCGATGCCGACGCGGCGCTGGTCAAAGTCTGGGGCACCATCAACCCGCTCGACCCGGCCAACGCCGGGTTCGGCGAGACCGAAGAAGGCGCCGAATGGATACCGGCGGCGAGCAGCTTCCTGGTCCACACGACGACCAATCCCGGCCAGAAGACGCTGCACGTCCTGGTCCGCGACGACGTTGACAACGAGGCCCAGGACGAAGCCTCGATCACCCTCCAGGGCGAAGGCCCGCCGATCCCGCCGCCGCCGCGCCCGAGCCAGGCTCCTTCCCCAGCCGGTGGTCCGCCGCATCCCGAGCACCGCCCCGAGCGCCGCCGCATCTCCTCGATCATTCGCGTCGGCCGCGTCCGCGACCACGCCTCCCTTGAATGCAGACCGAATGCAAATCGCATTCGGGTCCGGGCTCCCAGGGTGAGCGCCGGGATTCTGGTAGCGCACCATATTGTGCCTGTGCAAGTCCAGACGCTGGTTGAGACTTCTGTCTCGGCGAGGCTCGCTGGAATGCAATCTGCATTCGTCGTGCATCCCAGGGTCTCCTCTCAGGTTGCCCGCCGCGATGGCGAGGACTTCCTGGCCGTCCTCGACTCCCTCGGCATCCTCTGACGCAGGTCGTACATTAGAAAGCCGACATGGCGAGCTTCTTCCAACTCACCCTCGACACCACCGGGCCTCAGACCCCGACCTTCGCGATCGCTGCGGGCGCCGCCTTCGCCACCAGCCAAACGACGGTAGTAAATTTCACTACCGCTGACTCGCCGACCACCGGATACCAGGTGAAGATCTGGGGCAACGTGGATGCCGCGTTCAACGCCGCGATCCAGGCCACCGAGGAAGCCTCGGAATGGATCACCTTCAGCGCTGAAGTCGCAGTCAAGCTATCCAGCGGCGACGGCACCAAGACCCTGCACGCGAAAATCAGGGACGACGTTTGGAACGAGACCGCCGAACTCTCCGACACGATCGTCCTCGACACCACGGTCCCGGTCATCACGATCTCGGCCGGGCCGGAACCTACGAAGGTGTCGAAAATCGCGGGTAAACGGACCGTCACCTTCAGCTTCCAGAGCGACACCAAACTGCAAGCCTGGAAGGTCAAGGTGGTCCCGTCCGGGGCTTCGACGGAGGGCGCGGGCACGACGATCCTGACGACCAACGGATCGACCAACATGACCGGCGGCACCCTCGAACCGGCAACCAACGAGGAATGCACGATCGACGGCCGGGATCTCGCTGTCGCCGCTGGCGCCGATGGCGAATACACCATCAAGGTCTTCGGCCAGGACCTCGCCGGGAACTGGTCGCTCGCTTAGAACCGCCGACGCGCGTCGTACATTAGGGCTATGCCCACCGCCCAGGCGCAGCCCCACGTATTCGAGAGCGGCGACAAGATTTACCTCGTCTCGCCGATTTCGCCCTTCCAGCCCGCCAGCGGGGAGATCGAGGAGTTCGCCTTCGCCGAGAATCTGAAGCGCCAGGCGCCCAACGAGAACCTGCTGTGGCTGAAGGGCAACTACGTCGAGGCCGACAAGCCGAATCTGAACGGCCACCAGTGGACCGCATCCGGCCTGTCGATCGCTTCCCTCACCCCGATGTTCTGCCCGGTGACGGTGATGCACGATCCCCGTACGGCGGTCGGGCTCATCGCCGATACCCAGCTTCGGGTCCCCGAGAAAGACAACGTGCCCCGAGCCCGGATCGAAACTGCGCTGGCGATCTGGGCGCATCGCTTCCCGAAGGTCGCGGAGGAGGCGATGCACAACTACGAGGCCGGGATGTTGATGCAGTCGATGGAGTGCTTGTCGCCTTATTACTCCTGCGTCGATTGCGGCCGGACCTTCCACAAGCTGCCCGAAGAAGGGGAGAAGGCCCAGTGGTGCGCGCACCTATCTGAAAGTCCCAACGCGGGTCGTATATTAGGAGGCGTCACCTTCACGGGCACCGGACTTATTTTCGGATCGCGCGGAGCAGAGGGGGCTTACACCGAAGCCTTCCTGGAGACGGCGGTCAGAGAAGAGATAGTCGCGGCCCACCAAGAGCTTCACCAAGCATCTAGCGATCCAAGACCGAAATCGAGGAGCAGAAAAAACATCATGGACATCGACCAGGCGAAATACGACGAACTGATGGCTCGCCCCTCGAAAGAGGAACTGCTCGCCGAGCGTGATCGCGCCGACAAAGAGAAACAGCGTGCCGACAAAGCAGAGCGCGACTTCGAGGCCGAGGAGACGGCGAAAAAAGCTCTCGAAACCGCCAACGCCGATCTGAAAGCGGCCAAAGAGACGGCCGAGGAGACGGCGCGCAAAACCGAGATGGCGGGCACTCGCCTCGCCGGGCTCGGCAAGGACTTCAAGGGCAAGCTCGGGGAGAAAACCTCCGAGCGCCTGACCGCCCAGGCCAAGGACTTCTCCGACGAGGAGTGGGAGGCCCGGCTGGTCGAACTGGAGGAGGTCACCGAGGTCAAGCGGGACGCCGGGGGCGTCTCCACCGAGGCGGCTTCCACGGTCCCCGGCGACGGCAATGTCTCCATAGCAGAGACGGCCTCCGCTCGCGTCGGCGCCACGCCGAACAACGGCTCGACCCCGAGCGCGCCCGCGCGGTCCTCGGTGGTCGGCGGGCTCGTCAAACGGGTCGGGGTACCCCCGGCCAAGGCCGAGTAACCCAGCACCACCAACCCCTGACCACCCAGCAACGCACGACGACAAACAGGAGATCAGCGAGATGCCACCCGAAGCAGGAAACTTCCCCCTCACCGGCACGAAAAACCTGCCGCACGTCGCCGTTGCCTATGGACCCGGCGCCGAGCATTGGTCCGATCGCGTCGCCTCGGGCTCGATCGTCCCCGGCGAGGCAGTCGTCCCGGCGGGCTCGGCCAACGCACAGGGCTACATGCTCATGCGTACGGCCAACGCCGAAGACGTGATCGGCCAGCTCGCGATCTGCCTGCGGCCGATCGACGTGCCGGACATCAACACCGGCCCGACCGCCCTGGGTCCGAACGAGATTCGGAACCAGACGATGGCGGACGGCGACTGGGTCCACCCGTACTACTCGGGCGGGTTCACGCTGACCCTGGTCGATCCTAACCGGACCTATGTGGCGGGGATGTTGCTCGGCTGGGATGCGGACGGTGCACGCCCGGCCGGTATCGCGGGCGTCGGCTCCTGGGCGCCGAATGAAAACGCCGACATCGACAGCTTCTTCGAGGTCGCCAAAGTCACGAAAGTCGGGACCGGCGGCGAGGTCGTGCTCAAGGTTCGCACCCTCAGAACGAACGCATAAGCGTTTTGAGGGCAACCCTCACCAACACCGCTTAAACCACCCACCAGCAGAAGACCACTCAGGAGGAACGAAAGACATGGACGCGGCAATATTCGACATCCTTCAGCAGGTCAACGCTGAGCGGGACGAGGTCAAAGCGGCCGAGCTGAAAGCCGGTACCAACAACCAGCTCGGACAGCACTTCCAGCGCAACACGCCGGATCTGGAAGAGTTCGCTTTCGACCTGCTCAACCAGGTCTGGGCGGATGCGATGGTGGAGGACATCCTCCCCCAGATCATCGAGCGGAAAACGGTGGGCCTCGGCGAGACCGACTACGTCGAAGAGGACCTGCGAGGGCTCACCGCTTACTGGCAGGGCAAAGGCGGCGAGATCTACTCGGATGTCATCCGCTACGAGCGGAGCCAGATGCCCCGCGAGGAGATGGTGACCGCCCTGGACTTCCACCAGGACGAGATCATCACCGACTTCTGGGGTGCGTTCGACAAGCTCGTCGGCCAGGCCCGCGAGAAGCTGGGCCAGCTCCCAACCCTCAAACTGGTCGAACTGATCCAGAGCGTGATCGTCTCGGGCGCCACCTTCGGCCAGTTCGCCGCGACCACCTTCTCGGACGATCAGTTCGATCCGATCCTCGAAGAAGTAGCCCTCCGTTCGAAGGGGAACGTGACCATCGTCGGCACCCGCCCGGCCCTTCGCCACATGGCGAACATCGGCCTCGAATACGGCAACAACGTTGCGGAACAGATTTTTCGCACCGGCCAGATCGGGGTCTACAAGGGCTATGGGACGGTCCTCGTCCAGAACTTCGAGGACTTCGCCGGTAACTACGTCCTGCCCAACGACGAGCTGTGGCTGGTCGGGCAGAACGCCGGGCGGCTGACCTACTACGGCGACGTGGCGAAGGTCCAGCAGCTCGCCCTCCCCAGCTTCATGAAGCGGTGGGAAACGGCTCGGGATGCGGGAATGCTCCTGTATGGAGCCGAAAAAGGTCGGATCGGGCGGATTCGCCTCGTCTAACCACTTCTCGGGCGAAAGGTAGCTTCAAGGGTCGGGTCCTCTTCGTCGGGCTCGGCCCTTTTTGTTGCATCGCCCGACGCTCGTCGTACATTAGGGCTTGGGCAATTGATACTTCGACGGCAAGGAGACACCGATGGCAACCGCCCGTTCTGAGTTCCGCAACACTCGCGACTACGTGATCGGCGTGATGACGCGCCGCGAGGACAACAAGATGAAGTCGCTCGCGGTCAGGCCCAGGGAGACGATCTGGCTGGATGAAGACGAGCAGATCGCGACGGCCAACGCCCCGCGCGAGGAAGCGGGCAACCCCTTCGTCAACGGCGACCTCGAACTCGTCACCCCGGCGACGATGGTCGCGAACCGGCGGCCGATCGGCTACACCGAGCATCCCCAGGTCCCCGGCGAGGAACCTCCGGCCACGCCGGAGGAGACGCCCCCGGAGCCGTCGCCGGAGGAGTCCGGTCCTGCTGCTGGCAGCGGGACGCCTGCGGAGGGCTCCCAGGAGCCCGCAGCGGGCAAGGACGGAGCCGACGAGGGCGGCGACACCCAGACGGCCGCCAAGGAGCCGGAGAAGGCCACTGAGGCCGCCACGGACCCGGCCGAGACGAAGCGCAAGCTGACCGCCGCCGAGCGCGAGGAGAACGCCCGTCAGGCCGCCGCGCGCGCCGTCAAGGGCTCGGCCGCCCGCCAGGCCAAGGAGACGGGCGCCGCGCCTGCGCCGAAAGCCGCCAAAGGTGTCGAGGGCAGCCGCGCCCTGACCGAGGAGGTCGCAACGCCGGAGGCCGCAGGGAGCTGAGCAATGGGGCTGACTACCGATCCGAATGATCCCTGTCTCGGCCATGGGCCGGGGCAGGGAGACGAGGGCCAAAACGCCTGCTACCTGATCCTCACCGAGGAGGAGCGGGCCAAGGGCTTTGTCCGGCCGGTGCGCCACACCTACGTGCATGAGAAGTGCGGCTCGGTGACGGCGATGCCACAGGCGATCGCCGAGACCTATGCGCGCGACCCATCCTTCTACGGCGCCACGTTCTGCATGCGTTGCAACACTCATCTGCCGGTCGGCGCGGATGGCGAGTTCGTCTGGGACTACCGCGACCGGGAAAAGGTCGGGACCTGATGCCTCGCCTCCCCGCCAAACCAAAGGGACAGGCGATCCGATGACCCCGGTAGTCGATCTCAGGGACACCCGCGTACTCATCCCCAGGGTCCGGCGCGGCCTGGAAGGCGCCGGGCTCGACAAAAAACTGGAAGACGACCTGCTCAACGGCCTGATCGCCGACGCGATCGCCAACATCATTCTCTTCACCGGAGGGCTGTTCGGCCACCACCTGAACGTGGTCACCCGCGACACCGAATACATGGCGCCGACCGCCTGGATGGTGGACCCCGAGCTGACCGAGGCCGAGGGCGGCCTGATCGTGATCCAGGCCCAGCTCGACTTCCTCTACTCCGACCTCAAATCGACCAAGATCAGCGAGACGATTCGCGACGAGGCCAGCGAGTGGAGCTATGCCCTTTCGGCCAACGCGATGAACGAACTGGTCAAGCAGCTTCGCCAGCAGCGCGATCAGCTCCTCCAACAGATCGCGGGTGAAAATGCGGCGCTCGATACCTGGGTCAACACCCTCTACGAGCGCGACGCGTGGACCGACATGCTGATCGAGCCCTACGCGACCGGAGGCGGCCTGGGCGGGATGGAATTCGGCGACGCGAGGTTCGCCTGATGGGCTACCACGTCGGGCGCCACTGGCCCGCGATCTACGAGCAGCGCGGGTCGAAGGTCGGCGACCTCTGGCGCTGTGGGTGTGGCGAAGAGTGGAAGCGCGCCTCCGACCTCCCTGTTGAGTGCGGGCGCTGCGGCAGCCACACGGGGATCAAGACGCTGGAGGACGAATGTCCTTGTCCGGTCGAGCCCTGCGGCCTGATCGACCACGACAAGATCGACCCGGAGTGCCCGCAGCATGCGATGACCGCAGCCAAGACGTTCCGTGCTTCACACCCGGCCGAGGACTGCCCCGGCGCGCGAGGTTCCTGATGCAGGGCCGCGCCGCCACTGGCTACGAGGACTTCTTCAGCGACGGCGAAGGCGGTGGCGAGCTGGGCATGTGGTGGAAGATGGAGCAGGGCGACGGCGTCTTCCACTGGATGGTGCGCCCCCCCTGCGGTCACCACTTCATCCTCGCTCACCAGCCGGAGTCCCACCATCACGTCGAGGAGCATCACGACGGCGCGATCACGGTGCGGCCAAACCCACCCGCCGAGCCCGACAACTCCAACTCGGTCCTCTGCTACTGCGGCTGGCACGGCTTCGTTGACCACGGACGGTGGTACTCGGTATGAGCCCCGAACCGAATCTCGCCGGGATGCGCGATGCGCTCGAACGCAAGCGCGTGGCCCTCGGCCAGAGCGTGGTCTTCGTTTTCGAGCCGGTGCCAACCTGGCCCGCAGGCACGCAGTTCGATCCCCTCACCGAACGACCCTACGATCCGCTGATCGAGCCGACCAAAGAAACGACGCCCGAAGCGGTCACCAAGGACTGCTCCGTCGCCTTCCGGCCGCTGTTCCAGGAGGACACCGAGGAGAAAGCGCTCGGCGACGTGAAGACGAATGTGATCCTGGTATGGCTGCCGCTGGCCGAAGCCGACGATGTCGTTGACGCGGTCGCTTTCCTTGTCAAGAGCGAGCGCTACCGCATCCGCAAACAGACCGAGGACGGCATCGGCGAGGACTTCCGCTGGCTGGTCTGGGGCGAACGCGAAGGGCCGGAAACGGAACCCTGACCTGATGGCCGTCAACCGAGAGACGAAAGTCGAGACGAGCGTTCAGACCTATGCGATGGCGCGGCTACGCGCCGATGGCTGGTCCGAAGATCGCCTCACCTTCCTGGAGGAGTTCCCGCACTATGGGTTTTTCGACGGCGACCTCACCACCAACTACTGCGCGTTCGGCTTCAACTTCGATGACCAGGGCCGCCCGGCCGAGCTGGGCTCGGCGCTGCGTAAACGCATCTACACCCTGGAGTTCTTCCTCTTCGGCCAGGACGAGCTGAACGCGAAGTCGGCGGCCAACGACATCAAGTTCGCCCTCGACGTGGACGAGATCGTGCCACTGCTCGACGTGGGAGAGATGGGGATGCCGCCGGTCGATGCCCTGCTGGTCAAAGGCGCCAGCGCCCAGAAAGTCCTGATCGCCGATCCCAAACCGTTCGAGCGCCACGTCTGGTTGGCGACGGCGCGCGTGGAAGACGAATACTACCCAGCGGCGCCCTGAGCCCGAAGGCCCAGGGCGCACTCAGCTAGCCGATATCGCTCGGGCCTTCGGGTCCGCCGGGCCGGTCTGCCGGAGTCGCGGTGCGGGTGGCATCGACGTGGATGCCGTCGTCCACCAGCTCGATCTGCTGCACGTCGAAGTACCAGCTATCACGCTTCGTCTCGGCCTTCTTCGGCGTCTTCGGCGTCAGATTGATCTGGGTGCAGCCATTGAGGTAGGTGATCGTCGCCGTCGCGATCCCCATAAAGCCGGAAACCTTGTCCTGGTAGCGTTTTCCGAGGACTACTTCGTATGCCTGCATGTCCCTCCTCTGGTTGTTGGGTCGGCCTACAAAGCGCGACCCTAGCAGCATCTGCTAACTTCCCGGCAAGGCGATATGTGTAGCTGGCTCGTTCGTCGTCTCGGGCGAACGGAACCGCAATCTGAGTCTGAGGGCGCGACCCCTTCTCAGGTAGACAGCAACTGAGCCTTTGCTCGGCCGCTCCGTGGTGACACTAGCTGGGATTGCAATCGCAGCGACTCACTCCCACGGGGCGGTCGGCTTATGTCGGGCCAGGCGTCCGCCCGCTATGCGCCTCGCCAGTCCACGGACGAACGGGGTTGCACGCAACGCTCCCAGTAGCGGGGTAGGGCCTGGAGGGGCGTCCGCGTCTGAACTGGGGGCGCGGCGCCCCTTCTCGGTTAGAAGACATCGATCGGGATGCCCTTGTACTCCGTGACCCGCCCCGACGCTCGCGGGAAGAGAAACTTGACAACGTCCCGGTTGAGCCGTTCGAAGATGTCGCCGGTCTGATCGAGACGGAGCCGGATCGCCGGGGGCGTCGTCGCCCTCTCCAACTCGTACTCGCCGATTGCCCAATCCAGCATCTCCAGGTTGAGCACGTGGGGCGGCACTCCGCGCAGGTCCAGGTCGAGGTCGGCGGGCGTCATCCGGTGCTACAGGGTACGGTGTAGCACCGGATGACGCAGCTCCTCGTCGCCAAGAACCTCCAATCGCCACCCCGCCAGGCGACCAAGCAGGAGACCTGCGTCCACTGGATGGTTGACACCAACGCCTCCTGCGGCGGGCGGCGATTCCAGCGCTGCGCTCATTGCGGAAAGTCCGGCTCGCGCCCGACCCGCAAAGACGAACGCGTCTCCTGATAGGGCCGAACGTCTGTCGGGCGATGCTACAGTCGCGCCGTTCTGGTCCAAGCAAGGGAAGGAGCAGTATGAGGAGTAAGAAACTGGTAGGGGTGCTTCTGGCGCTCGTGATCGCCATCGCGTCGTTTGGTCTGAGTGCGTGCGGCGACACCGACGCCGACGTGGCCTCCGAGAACCTGTCGAAGGCGGCCGAGCAGTTTGAAATCGAGCGGCGGGTGGTGTTCTTCAACGGCATCACCGACAAATACCTGCTGTCCATCGAAGGGCTGTGCAGCATCGAGGACGAAGGTCGCCAGCTCGAAGTGACCTGCAAACTGCCGGACGGCAAATTCAAGAAGAATTATCTCGGGCTCTCAGACAACGTCTCCTATTTCGTGGAGCAGATGGGTACCGTTGAAGTAAGCACCAGTCAGTATCGCGTGATCTTTAAGCCGGAGTCGATCGTTCCCGACTTCGACCGCCCGTAGGGCAAACCGCCGCGCCGCGCCCGGAGTAGGTGACCGGGCGCGGCTTACGGGCGGCCAGGAGGGGCGCTAGTATCCGGGGTATGCCGGGCGATTTCATCCACGCGAGCAACCCCGAGATCTTCATCCAGGTCCCTGAGCTGGGCACTGGGGTCGCCGGTCTAAGTCTGAACGAGCGTGGTGATTTAGTCGCCTGGGAGAAGGTGGGCGACGTGACCAAGATCGAGATCATGGTGGCGCCGGGGGAGGACTAGGTGCCCGGCGCCTTCGTCCCCCCGCCCTACGAAGAACTAGCTCCCAACGGGCGTCGGTATTTCAAGATCCTCGGCGTCTCGCGGCACCTGATCCGCATGTATGAGCTGCTGCTCGACGCGAGCGACCTGGCGGCGGTCCGCCCCGGCGGCACCGGCCGCGCGCAGGCGGTGGAAATCGATCGGCTAATAGCCCGCGTCCGCGCTGAAGTCGAAGACAACGGCCGCAAGACCGCCGTCGAGTCGATCAGGCTGATCCAGGATGCGATCGAAGCGACCCGCGTCCGCCCCCAGGGCCAGCAGCGGCTGCTCAACGCGATCGAGTCCATGGTGGTCCCCTCGATCCTCGGCGCCGGAGCGGGCGCAGTGGGGGTGGGCGATATCGAGGCGCTGGAGCGCGGCACCCTGGCGCCCAGCGCGCGCTCCAAGGTCCCCTTCTATTGGCGGGCTCAGGAGTTCGGCTCCGACCACCTGGTCGGCCACACGCTCTACGGCGTCTTCCAGCCCGGCAGCGCCCCGCCCGAAGGCCCTGGGCCGAATCGAACTCACCCCTTCTTCGAGGTCCGCTCCAGCTCCCCCAGCTACAAGATGGTGGTCCGCAACCCGATCGAGGAACGCGGCTTCTTGCGCTCGGGCGCTTTCGAGGCGTACGAGTTCCGGCGCGGGCTCCACAGGGTGACCGAGGGCAAAGCGGTCGCCACGATGGACCGCATCGCCAGCGGCACGATCCTCCCCCGCCGCAAATAGGAGGCGACCGCCCCGAGCCTCGCGCTTGACCTCGCGGGCTCGGGGCGGAAGCTGCCGAACTTCGACCTCCTCAGATTCTACAGGCCTCTGCCGGAGCGCGCCCAGTCCACGCGCTCCGGCGGTGAGGGTGGGGCTTCAACCCGAGGCCAGTCTATAGCCCCGATCGCTGCTCAACCCCGGCGAGGGTGCCGACCGTCCTTCGGCTTCCAGCATAGCTCATAGCTGAAACATCCGACGCGCGTCGTACATTATGGAACGGCGTTTGGATGCTGCGATGGCGATGAATGAACAAGGCGCAACTGATCCGGCAGCGAAAGGGCAAGTACCTAGCCCAGGCAGCTTCTCAGTTCGAGGGGATTGTCGAGCCAAGGGTCCCAAAGAGCGTCGCCGATCAGTACAAGGCGATCCTTCGGGAGAAGTTCAAGCTCCTCGCTGAAGACGCAGTAGCGATCTTGGAACTGGATGACACAACGGAGCTAAATGCACACGCACAGGCGATTCGTGACACCCACGATCCCCATGCGGGCATAGGAGGAAGAAAAAGATGAGCATCCCCGCAGGTTCACTCGTTCACGTCGCTGGCAAGAACGCACTCGACCGGCTTCAGTCCGCCGGACTCGGTGACGTTAATCTCCCAGTCGAGACCATCCGCGAGACGGGCAACCGTGAGGTCGTGGACAAGGTCACGGGAGAGCCGGACTTCACCTTCTCGATGGAAAGCTACGACGCCTCGACCGAGGTCATGGCCTGGCTCACGGGCGAGGTCGGCGGCGGGATCGGTTCTGGCGCGGGCGCGGGCGCCGCCGACCCAGACGGCACCGAGTATTCGTGGTTGGACGCCGCGAGCCGGTGCCTGAACATCATCTCGCCCTGGAAGGACGAGTCCACCGGCTCGGCGGGCGATATCGAGGCCGGGCACCTGATTCCCGGCTACTACCCGACCAAACTCAACATGCGCTTCGGCGTCACCGATAACTCGTCGTTCACCGTCGAATTCGGTGGCGGCAGCTTCTTCTACGCGAAGGCGACGCCGGAAGAGGACTACTTCACCGCTAGCGCCGAACAAAAAGCATTCGAATCTGTCCACCCGACGATCCACTACCGCAAAGGCGGCGTGGCGGGCTCGACCTTCCGCGACGTGTTCGGCGTGATCGTGGACGGCGACCTCCAGACCGAGGGTGTGGACTATGTCGTCTCCGGCGGCAACGGCTCCAAAGCCATTGTCGAATTCACGATCGCCCCGGTTACCGGCGCGGATGTGCGGTTCTGCTATTTCACCGCCGACGCGAAAGCATACCCCCAGACGATCCATCCCGCGGTGGTCGTCAAGCCCGGCGCCGTTCGCGGCCGCAACATCCGCATCAAATTGAACGGTCAGCGCGTCGGCAACGGCCAGAGCTTCGAGCTGGAAGCCACGGTCGAAGGCGAAGTCGAGCGCGAGCTGGGGAACGAAGAAATCATCGGCCGCACGGTCAACGGGACCGACGTGAACGGGACCTTCACCGTTCGCTCCAAGGACTCGGATGCCTTCTTCAAACTCCTCAACGAAATCACCGGGGTCGAAGAAGACGAGGTCTTCGGCTGGTTCAACGACAACACGGTGTCACTCGACATCGAGATCGAGAACCCGAAGAACCCCGGCACCCTCCTGAAAACCGTCCGCGTGAAACAGGCGAAGTTCCAGCCTCCGGGCACCCCGGCGCGCGTCAATCAGCCGACCGACTTCGCCATCTCCTGGTCGGCCCTCGACGGGACCTTCAGCGATTTCAAGGGCGAAGCTCCCTAAGCCTGACAGCGAGCATCAGACATAGCCCGGCGAGCCCCAGCGGTTCGCCGGGCGCCACATAAACGACGGACTCGGTGCCCACGGTGTGGGCGGACATGGAAGCAGTAACGGACAAGGAAGAGGTAACGGGAATGACCGACGCATCCGCAGTAGCAGAGGCACCAGCCAACGAGGCTCCCCAGGAAGACGCTGCGCCCGATCGCACTGAGGCGCAGCTTTTCAAGTTCAGCGACTTCATCCACGTCGGCGAGGGCTCGGCCGAGTGCGAGCATCGCATCGACGGGCTCTGCAAAGACCCGGACCACTTTCACTGTTGGATCAGGCTGCCCAACAAATTCCAAGTCGTGCAGATGAAGGAAAAGGGCCAGGCCGCCCGCGCTCGGGTGATGCGCCAGGCCCGCGACTCCGAGAGCGACCGCCACGCGATCGTCGAGAACGAGATCGCCGAGGCCATCTACCAGGGCGAGGAGGCGATGGTCGCCGAACTCATGGACCGCGAGGCGTACAAACACGAAAACGCCTCGATGCGCGAGCTGGTCGAGGAGGAGGACTCCCCCTGGGCAACGATCGAGGAGGATCAGGTCCGCTGGAACTTCCTCAACAAACTCGACCTGGAGAAGCGCGAGGAGGACGCGGTCGAGGATGAGTACCAGGAGCTGAGTCGGCACCTGGCGAAGTGGAACGAAGCCGTCGCCGAGTGCTTCGAGAAGTTGGTCCAGCCCGAACGCGAATCGCTCTCGGGACGGACCAAGGAGGAGCTGGCCGAGCTGATGCGAGAAATCGTGATCAACGAGCAGGCCGACCAAATCTTCATGCGCGTCTACACCAAGTGGCAGATGGTGGTGTGCGTGCTGAAGCCGCGCGGTGAGGGCGTTACCCCGAAAGAGCGGGTCTTCGACAACATGACCGAGCTGGAAGCGGCGGCGCCGGAGGTCATCGCCGCGGTCGAGGTCAGCTTCAGAACCCTGGAGCTGGAATTCGCGAACCGGACCCATCTGAGGGCCGAGGGAAACTAGTCGCGAGCGATGCCTGGCTTGACACGGTACGCATCGCTCGTGACCTCGGGGACGTGTCGGTCCTCTTCCCCGAGGGAGTCCGCAGCCTCGCCGATATGCCCTACCAGCTCCACGACGCGATCTCGGTCGGGCTCCAGTTCCTGCGGTTCACGGAAATGGAATCTGAAGAGTCACCGCCGCGGAAAATCTGGCTCGACTCCGATCAGCTCACCAGTCACTTCAAGGCGGTGGAAAAGCGCCGCGAAGAGAAGTACAACACCGACAGCAGTGGTACCTCTAAGGAGATTGAGGACCCCGTGACCAACGATGCAGCACGACTCTTGCTTGGTGACCTGAGGGACTGATGCCCGGCTTTGAAGACGACTTCGCGAAAGGTGAGGCCGCAGCCGCGCGCCTCGCCGCGCGGATGGCCGAGGCGACCAAACGCTTTGAACAAGTGGCAGAGGTCGAGGCCCGCGATGCGAAGGTCAGGGAGAAGACCGCCGCAGCCGCGCGCCGCGAGGCTCAGACCGGCCGGACCACGACGCCGGAGTCGGCGCCGAAAGCCCTCAAGGACAACATCTCCTTCCAGGAACGGGCCAAACAGGCGACCGAGGAACGCATCCGCCTGGAGGCTCGCTATCGGGGCGAGCTGGAGCAGACCGGCGCCGCATCGCGTCGCGTCGGCTCCGGGCTCATTCCCAGCCCGCTTGCGAGCGCTGGCGGTGCCGGGGGGAGTGGGCGCCTGCCACCCCGGTTCTTCGCCCAGCCGCCACCGGGAGAACCGCCCTACGGCGGCCGTGGCCTGCCGCCGGGCTCGATCCCTCCCCAGCTTCCCCTCGGCGGCGGTGGCGGCCCGCGCCAGCTCCTCGCGCGCAACCCCGAGCATCCCGACGAGCGCATCGTCCGCAACTACCGCGAACGCGCGTCGGCACTGAAGGAGTCCACCGCCGCCGAGGGGGAATACGCGACCAGGGCGCGGGCCATGCGCGCGGCCGAGGGCGACCTGGGACCGGCGATCGGCCGCACCGCTCAGTTCCAGCGGGCGGCCAACATGGAGTACCAGCGCTTCGGGGCGCTGAGCAGCGAGTGGATCGGCGCCACGGCGCGCGGGGCCACCACGATCCACGAGCTGGGACGGCAGACGACGGCGACGATCGGCAAGTTCGGCGGCTGGCTCGCGGCCGGGTCCCTCATCTTCACCGCCCTCGCCGGGGTCCGTGCCATCGGTCATGGCGCGATCGAATCGGCGAGCGGTGTCAACCAGTTGGAGCGGGTAATCAAAAAAACCTCCTCCATCGACCCGAATTCCGTCCAGAAAAGCTTTCGGGAATCCAGTCAACACTTCAACTTGCCGATCAGCGATGTCACCAATGCTGCCTATGAAATGGCCAAGGTCTTTAAGACCCAGGACGAAGCACTCGAAGCATCCAAAGCAGTTCTGTATGCGGTGAAAATCGGCGAGCTTGACACCGCCACCGCCTCGCGTTACCTGATCGCGACGATCAACGGATTTCACCTACCCGCTGGGAAGTTGGTCGGAGTCTTCGACCAACTCAACAATGCCCAGAACGAATTCGGCATCTCGATCAACGATGCATTCGCTGGAATCGCCAAGGCTTCGGGTTCGTTCAACGCCGCCACCACCAAGGGCTCCCCTCTCCAGAAATACCACGAGCTGCTGGCGCTGATCACGACCGCCCAGAAGGCGACGGGTCAGACTGGGCAGGTAGTGGGTACCGCGATTCAGCGTGCACCGAACTTCCTTCGGCAGGCGAAAAACAAAAATATCCTCAAACAGTACGGAATCAATGCGGGCGGCGATCTCAACGACATCATCGTCCAGGCGTTTGAAAAAGCCCAGGGCCTGTCGGGTCACAAAATCGCGGATCTCGCCTCGGCGATCTTCGGTCCACAGTACGGAGCGCGGATCGGGACTCCGCTACTCCAGCAGTTCGACCTCTACAAAAAAGTCCTCAGCAAAACCACCAGCAAAGCCTCGAAAGGCTCGGGCGAGACCGAGCTTCAGACCCAGCTCGGGTCGCTCTCGGAACAGATCAGTCGGATTGGCACGGACCTCGAACAGCTCGGTTCCAACCTCGCGGAGGCGGGCTTCTTCGACCTGCTCGGCGCGGGTGTCAAATCACTCGATGAGATGTTGCAATTCGCGAACCACATCCTGGAGGTCTTCAACAACCTCCCGGACCCACTGAAGCACTCGCTCGCGATTCTGGTTGAGATGAAACTGGCGCTGGGTGCGCTGCGCAAATTCAGTCTTGGTGACAATTTCCAGAACTCGACCGCCCGCCGCGTCTTCAACGGCCCGAACGCCGGAGCCCGTAAATACAACGACCTGCTCTTTGAAGAAGAGAGGGAAGTCCGGCGCAATCTGGAGTCCAACAACCGAAGCCAGATAACCACCGAACGCCGCCTTCCTCCGGCCGCTAGCCGAGTTGGCCAGGAAGAGGCGGTACTGCGGTCACTGCAAACCCAAGGTGTTGACCAGAAGGTCCTTCTCAGCCAGGAACGCAATATCGTCGCGGCCAAGCAGCATGAGCAGGGTCTGATCACTAAACAGATCGAGTCAAGTCAACTTCGACGCGATCTGCTGGTCGAGTTGGATGCGATTGAACGTGACAACGTTGCTCTGTCGGCCAGCCGCAACGACGCAACGGCCGCCCAGTTGGCGACTGCCCGCAACCGCACTGTCCCTGGCTCCAATGCGAAGGGTGGGATGACCGCGCGCGAGCTGGCGCGGGAAGGAGGCGAAGAATTCCGCAACAACGAGACGGTGGTGCCGGTCACCACCGCCGCTAAGGCCGAGCAGGATGCCGCAGCGCGCGCCACGCGGGACTCCAAAGCATCGGCCTCGGCCTTCAAGGGCGTAGGGGGCAAATGGCGCACATTCGCCCAGACCGAGGGCGGCATCGTCCATCCAATCGAAAGCTTCCGCGCTGCCAGGGGGAATGCAGTGAATGCGATGGAGGCGACGGCGGGGGGCATCTCTCGGGCCAGAAGCACGCTGCCGACCCTGGGGACCGCCCTCGGCAAAGTGGGGTCGGGGCTCAAAGGGCTCGGTGCCGGACTATATGGGCTGGTCGGTGGCCCGCTCGGAGCGCTGATTATCGGCGCCTACGCAGCCTTTGAATATGGCGATGACCTCGGCCGGGCGCTTGCCGGAGGTCAGGAAGAAATTGATGCCGCTTCTGAAATTGAACACGGTGGTGTTAAAAGCACCAAGCGCAAGAAAGACCTCGTCAAACAGTACGAAGACTTTTTCCGCGAACAGGGCACCACCCTGAAGGAGTACCACAAAGCTGAAGCCGAAGGTGCGGCCTCGGTACATCTCGATAATGCACCCAAATATTTCGACGCTGGGGAGGCCGCCCAGCAGGGGAAGCTGATTGAAGCTCAGGCGAAAGCGCTCCAGGAAGGCCGGGTGGCGGCTGGGCTCGGCGGCGACGTGCTGAAACACCAGGCCCAGGCCCTCGAAGGTCTGAAACCAGGAACCGTTCACTTCACCAAGGCGATCAATACGCTCAAGCAGAATATCGCTCTCGGCGACGCGAGCAAGGGTGAGCAGAAGAAGCTGAAGACGATCATCGAGACGGCCGAAGCAAAACAGATTAACGCGAGCAGCGATATCGCCTCCTTCTTCAAAAGCTACAATGCGCTCGCTGACAAACTGCTCCAGGAGTACGTCGGCAACCTCTCGACGCTCGTTCAGGCCGGTCCAGCCTTCGCCGCCCCAAAAGACGTTCACCGTTACATAAACGCCTCGGTCGTCCAGGGCGTGCGCGACCTCGCTTCGCCGAAACCCAAAGTCCAGGCCGAAGGCGTGCAGGCGCTCCAGGAAATCTCCCAGACCCTCGCCGCCTATGAACAGCAGGAACTGAAAGACAACCTGACCCTCGCCAAAACCCAGTCCCAGCGGGAACGCGCCTACAACAAGTACACCGGCTCGCTCCAGCGCAACATCCACGACGTGCGGGCTAGCTTCACCGGCAAGGGTAAGGAACTGACCGCGAAACTGCGGAAGACGAACGAACAGATCAAGAAGCTGGAAAGCGAGGGCGCGGGCGTCGAGTACACCCCGCAGCAGGAACATAACCATCCACAAAAGCACCCAGGCCCAGGAGAAGCCTTCCGGACTAAGGAAGGAGTCCTGGAACGACTGAAAGAACGTCGGGCCGGGCTCAGCAAAACCGAGAAAATCCTCGACAAACAGCTCGCCCATCAGGAACGTGAACTTCGCGTACTGCTCCAGGAACACAAGGAGGAGCAGATCGCCGAGCGCGTCAGTGTCCTCGGCGAACTCGGCCAGATCGCCACCGCCCGGATCGGCAGCGACAACCCGGTCGCCCAGGCGCGCGCCACGCTCAACTACGCCCAGAAAGCGTTGCAGTACGTTCGGGCCAGCGGCGGCAACCCCCAGGACCGGCGCCAGGCATTTCTGCAAGTTCTCAACGCGCGTCAGAGCTTGGAAGACGCCGAGCGCCAGGAAGCCTCCGACCTCGCCTCGGCCGCCGAGGCGCTGGCCCAGGCCGAAGCCAACGGCGACCCGATCCTCGAAGCCCAGGCGGAAATCCGCAAGGCGCAGGCCGACATGGCGAATGCCCGCACGGCGGCCGACCGCAAGAGCGCGCTCGCCGAGCTGCTGAACGCCGAACACAAACTCCAGGAAGACCGGGTGGCGATCGCGTTCGCCCAGCTCGGGCTCGCCGCCGCCCAGACGGAAGATCCGGTGAAGAAAGCGGCGATCAAGGTCCGGGAAGCCGAGGTGAAGCTGCGCAATGCACATGGCAAGGCTGCGACGCTCGAAGCTCGGGCCTCCCGCGCCGAAGCCGTCCGGGAAGAACGCGAAGCCGTCAACAACGCGCGGATCGAAGACGTTGAATTCCAGGCCGACATAGGCAGGATCACGGTGGACCAGGAGATTGCCGCCTATACCCGCCTCCTTCGTACCCTGAAACTCGGCAAACAGGCTCGGCGCTCGCTGATCGAGAAAATCCACTCACTCCAGGAGGAAGCATCCGGCAACCTGGAGCTGACCGTGGGCAACATCCAGCTCCCGACTCTATATGACATCCGGCGTGCGGTTCAGGGTGGTGTCAACGGCGGTCACTCCTACACCGATGCGTCGAGCCACGAAACGATCATCAATATCAATGGCGGCGATCTTAACGCGGTCGGTCGTGTGGTGGATAACGCCTTGAAACGCAACAGTCGCAACTCTCGACGCTCAGCGGGGCTTATAAAATGACAAGATTGGCTAACGAATTCATCAACCCCGAGAACTCGGATAAATATGCCTGGCCGATCAACCACACCGAGGAGTCCGAGGCGGGCATCGCCCGGACGATCAGCCGTGGCGCCAACACCGCTGCGACCGGGCTCGTCCGTCAGCAGGCCGATGATCAGCCGCTTGTGTTCCAATTCGCGGGCACCATTTTCAAAGAGTCGATGCTGGAAGAAATGATCAAATGGTATGTACTCTGCAAGACCCAGACGATCTTCTTCAAGAAATACTCGGGCGATGAATTCGAGGTCTGCATCACCGAATTCAAACCGACCGAGAAAAAGACCCTGCACAACCCGAAGGACTTTGCCAACGCGCCGCTCTGGTACTGGAGCTATACGATGACGATGGAAGTCATCACCGTGCGCAGCGGCGTCTGGGTGGGGATCGTCCCTTGAGTACGCTCGCCGAACAACAGCAGCGATGGCTGAGTGGGAAGCACGTCGGCCGGTCCAAGCCGGTGCTGAGAGCGTACGTCCGCCGGGGTCACCTGGAGCGCAACTATCGCAACCTGCCCAGCGATCAGGTTTTCTGCTATATCCCTGGCCTCAAGGGTCCAAACGCCGTCTGGTTCGCCCATTGGGTCGCCGATACCGACTACGTCGAAGTGCCGAATATCGCCACCATCAAGGGCGGCAACGACTTCGCTAAGAACGGCGTCGAGCAGATCACGGTGGAACTCGACAACATCGGGCTCGAACCACAGACCGGAAACGCCGGGACCTACCACACGATTCAACGCGGCTTCATGGCGCCGACGCGCGGTGACGCCGGGTTCAACCAAGAGGCCGCTGGGGACTCCAACTTCTGGCGCGGAATCTGGAAGGACCAGTCCACCCAGATCATGGTGACCACTGGTTATGGCGACGCCCACTTCCCTCTCTTCCTCGGGCTCGTGGATACCGCCGACCTGACCAGCAGCCCGGACAAGATCACGGTTACGGCGCGGAGCATGGGCAAGTTCCTAACCGACCAGCACACCTTCATGGATGCCAAGCACCTGTTCGTCCGTGACCCGATCACCTTCTGCGACCGCCAACGAGCCGACGAACTGATCAATGTCGCCAAAAATGCGGTCGCGAAGGACAGCGATGGTTCGCACCTTGCTCGCTTTGCCGCCGACGAAGACGATGGGACCGCCTGGGTATCGGACGGTTATGACAGCACCAACGGGCTGACCTGGATTGAGTTCACCGTGCCGAACGCGCGGGTAGAGGACTTCCAGCTCCTACCGCGCTTCGCCGGTCTGGAGATGTATGTCTCGGTATTTGCTACCAGTGAGAACGTCCAGGGTGGCGGCCCAGCGCGGACGACCGACGACCACGACCTCGGCGAGGGCTGGGTGTCCTATGAAAGCCTCGGTAGCGTTCCCGGCACCACCCTCCCCTACGTCAACTTCGTAGGCCAGGTCAACGAGGCATCGACGCGCTACAAAATCCGCAAAGGCGGCGGCGGTTATGTGATCGGCGACAACAGCAGGGTGAGGCTCTGGTTCCGCAACCTCGCCAAAGTCAGCAGCGGTAAACAGTGGCAGTACAAGGCGGGCGTCTCCTCGTGTGAAGTCTTCTCCAGGGTCCGCAAAGAAGCCGCCAAAAACTTCCATTGGATTCTGGTTGACGACGTTAGTGACATCGTCAAAGTCGTCCTCCAGTGGTGCGGGTTCGATGAATGGGAGATCGAAAGGGTCGGCTCGCGGCTGAAGGACAAAATCGTCTTCGATCGCAACACGTTCCTGATCGACATCATCAAAAAGATCACGGAAACGACCAGCTATACGTTCAGCATCCGCCCGCCCGACAGCTTCGATGCTGGCAACCTCGCCAAAGGGAACAAAGCCAATCTCTCGATGGGCGTTGCGGTTTTCCGTCAGAACCAAGCGATGACGACGCTACCGAAGGAGGCCCGCTACTCGGTGCGCGACGACCAGACGATCACCGGCATCCAGCCGCAGTTCGACAGCTCCGGGCTCGCGCAGTCGATTCGCGCTCGTGGCAAGCTGATCGCCGAGTGGAAGGCCCAGCAAGACCCGAACTACGTCCCTTCGGCCAACGGCAACATCGGCCGCTTCTTCTACAACTACCGCCCGGTCTGGGCTCGTGGTGGCGACGCTCAGGCGGGCCACGGCGCCGCCGGGCTCCGCAAGCACGAGTTCCACACCGACCAGCACTATGCCTCCAACCAGGACTGCAAGATAGCCTGCCTCCTGATCGCCTTCCGCATGGCGCTCGAAGCCTCCAAGGCGTCGGTCCAGATCCCCCTCTTCCCGCCGATCAATCTCGACCAGCAGCTCCAGATTTACGACCTCGGCAGCGGCATCTCCACGCGGCTGTGGGTAGTCAGCCGGGACTGGGAATACGTCGGCGGGGAAGAGATGAAATTCACCATGACCCTGGGCGGCTCCCTGCTCGACGTTGACATCGTGGAGCGGACGCGGACGGAGCTGATCCGTGCGCTCAATGACGCGGGCTACAACCCGGCGCCGATCGCGCGCGGCCCCTGGGAAGAAGTCCACCTGTTCTGATGCCCGAGCCAGAAGTCAACAGACTTGAGAGGGCGATGCAGGGGCTGACGATCGGCATCGTCCGCGACCAGCAGGAATTTGAAGATCAGATCAGGGTCGATGGGCTCCAGGAGAAAGAGCAGCAGTTCTGGGTCGAGATCGCCGGGCGCGCCGAGGAGTTCGCCTCCTGGGCGGTCAAAGAGATCGAATTCGAGCAGCATTATGTGGACGCGACCGGGCAGCGGGACAGCCCGTTCGACCGGCCGCACTTCACCTTCGGCGGTGTGCTGGATAGCCCAACACCCGTTGCGCTTTTCGCGATGGTGATGGAATACATCGTCAACAAAAGGAACGAAACCGTGGGCGCGAAGGTTGCGATCGGCATCTTGGCGACCGACCGATCGACCAAGGTAAAGGGGCGCGTGAACCTGACCTTCCAGGGTTATTGCCAGGCGCCGAGTGGATTCGCTGACGACATAGGAGCTGGATGATGGAAAAGACGATCTTCACCGGCCTCACGGTCCTTGAACCTGACGAGTCGATCTATGCCGACAACTCGGCGTTCATCTCACGCGATCGCCGCGAGATCGACCGTGGGCTCCACATCGGCATCAAGACCCATCGCCACGACGGCTCCTCTGGGCTCGAAAATCCGGTGGTCGCCCCGAGTGGTCTCGTAATCGGCTCCGGCGGCACGATCCCGGCCGGGGTCAGCCTGACGCTGGGCTACACCCTGGAGGATGCCTTCGGCGGCGAGACGCTGGTTTCGCCCACGGTCCTCGTCACCACCCCGCTGCCGTTCTCCTCGCCCCAGACAGCGCCCACGGCGGTTCTGGATACCACGACCGGCGAACTCGACGTTGACACCTTCACCTACGCGGTCACCTGGACCGATGGCGAAGGCGGCGAGACGCCGCTCGGGCCATCGGTGACGATCAGCCGCGATCCCGGCTTCGCCAACGCCCAGATCAAACTGAGCGGCCTCGATGCGGGCATGACGGAAGCCGGGGCGAGCGAATGGAACCTCTACCGGGCGCGCTCCGGCGGCGTTTACGTCCTGCTGACCACGGGGACCGGCGCCACCTTCAATGACGATGGGAAAACGCTCGCACAATGCGATGTGAACCCGCCCACGGCGACCACCAACACGACCGGCTCGATTAACCAGTTGGAGTTCTTCATCCCCGGCTCGGGGATCGCGGGCTCGGGGATCGCCAATGCGACCTGGATCAACCTGTACGCCTCGCAGGCCGGTGACTTCGGTGAATCCTGTCTGCTCGCCCAGGTCCCGGTCGGCAGCGCGGGCGGCTCGATGGTATTCCCCGCACTTGAACTGCTCGACGCCCAGCCGCCGGATGTGAACCGCTCCTATGGTGGCGCCAACAAAATCGACCCCGACGAGGAGCTGATCGATTGGCATTGGAAGCGGCCGGTGAAAGAAGTGGGCGACCTGCCGACCGAAGAAAAAGGCGCCGAAGAGGGCGACGTGCGGGTGGTCGAGGAAGAACGGAAAGCGTACCAATTCCATGAAGGTGAATGGAAAACCTGGGTCGGCGGAAGTGGCGCTGGCGAATTGTTGGAAGGGTTCGGGATGGGTTTCATCTTCGTCGCTGAAGATCTGACCAAAGCTCGGCCCGAAGGCTTCGCCTGCGTCACTTGGATGACCAAAGGTGAACCGGGTGAACCCGAAAAAATGGCCGAACACGACATCCTCATCGAGCTGCCATGAGCATGGTCCGCAAATTCAGCGGCGGCGGTCACATCCAGACCGCGATCGGCAACGCCTACGCGAACTCGGCGCTGACCTTCGTCTGCTATGCGAAGCAGAACGGTGACGGTACCGAATGGCTGAACAGCTACACCGCTGGCGGCACGAAGATCACGATGGGTATCGAAGGCGGTGTGCTGAAACTCTACAAGGCCGGGGCCTCTGGTGGTCCTAGCGCGAGTTCGAACTGGGCTCTCTATGTCGCGACCAAGGCTGCCGGTACGGTTAAACCCCTCTTCTATTTGTACGACTTCCTGCTCGGGGAATGGGTTGCGGATGGCGTCGAAGGCAGTTCGACCATGTCGGACGGTCTCGGCGAAGCGCCCGAACATGTCGAGCTGGGCATCTGGGAAGAACCCGGCAGCGAACAGTTTGAAGGGTGGATGGCAGCCGACGCGATCTGGAAAAAAGTCTTGTCCAAAGCCCAGGTCCACGAATTGGTCAGCCTCGGTTCGGTCGAAGCGTGGGTCGCGCTAACCCCTGACGCGCATTGGCGTTTTGACGAAGCACTCCCCGTTGACAAAACCGGCGGCGGTGCCAACGCGATCGCGGTTACCAACACCGAACTGGTAGAACTTACGATCCCATTCCCATACGGCGAAGGTGAAGAACCGCCAGCGGCCGTCAAAGTCAAGAGCGGCGGCAGCGTCGTCAGCGCCAAACGGTGGGTTAAATCGGGCGGCATCCTCGTCCCGGCCTGATGAACTACACGTTCGTCAACGGCACCATCGAGCAGCAGCAAAGGTGGCTGCAAGCAGCGCATTTGCTGCTGAACTTTCCATTCGCCGCCCTGCCCTACGAGATCGAAGTCGAATTCAGCACGGCCGGTGTGATCGAAGCTGTCGGTCACAATTCAATAGCGGTGACCCAGGTCACCTATGACTCCATGAGCGCGAAAACGATTGTCAGGAACGATGCGCCCGGTTTCGGTCAGGCACTGCGCATGAGTCTGGCCGCCGAAGCCGCCGCCCTGGGCCTCCGCTACAACGCCGACCTGCACTTCAACGAGACGGTGGTTCACGAGCTTGCCCACGTTGCCTATGGCGCCCTCTCGCACGCGCTGAGAGTGAGGGTGGCAGAAATGTTCGGGGCGAAAACCGACCTCGACGCGGTGATCAACGACCAGTCCAAGGACTGGAAGGACCGGGTGGTCGAGGGCATCGCCGACACCTTCAAGGAGGCGTTCCTGCCGCGTCGTCACCGCGTCTTCCCGAACCGAACCAACCGCCGTATCTCCTATAGCCGCTACTCTGAATTCAGGCGCTTCTTCCGGGGCGTCGAAGGTGGCGAAGATGGGTTTCAATACACCTATGGCAGCAGCGCCTTCCGTGCCGATCTGAGCGAGTGGGGGTTGAACGCTCGTCCATACCACAAGTCGAGCCGAGACGACGAAGCCTTCGTATTCTTCGGGGAGATCGAAGGTTATGAGAGTTGCTGGGGTGTGGACATGAGCCAGTTTGCCGAGTCCAGCCACCACCCCTTTTCGATCGAACCCGAAGATGAGATCATTAGCTGATGCCCAATGTCATCGTCAAATTCTATGAGAACTTTCGCTTTGAAGATGTGGATACCAGCGGCGTTTTCAGCGGTTCGTTCAGCAACGGCAGCGAGTCGAAGCTCGCCCACGTCCAAGAGGTGATCAACCAGGCTTTCCACAATCCGAACAATCCCCCTGAAGAACCACCCTGTCTGACTGAATTCGTGGAAGAAAAACTCTATGACGAAACGCGGACGTGCCAATATTCAAGCAACACCCTCAAAGTCATCGCCAGTGGTGGGACCTGGAAACTGAAAGTCCATCTCGCCGCCGAAGACATCGAAACCGGCCCGATCGCCTACAACGCGAATGCCGCTGCGATCGCCGCTGCGATCGGCGGGCTCTATGCGGACCCGGCCGCGTTGGAAATCTTCCGCATCACCGAACTGGCCGGTGAAGGTTGCGGTCCCGGCCTGCTGCTCGAAATCGCACCAGAAACATGGATCAGGGTGATCGACATCGGGCCGAGCGAGTGGGAATTCAGATATTTTGAAGCTGCCGGGACGCATCTTCCGTCCGGGCTCTCATTCCTCGCCACCGACATCGATCTCGGCGAAGTGATCGTCTCTAAACCTTTCTATGACGAAGTCCAGTACACCGTCGAACTGGAAGAAGGCTGCTCGGGAATCGCGGCGCCGAAAGGCAAAACCGAACCCGGCGGGGTTCGCGCGGGCACGCATCGAAAGCGCGTGCCGGTCCTTGGCCGCCACGCTTGATCGCATGCGCGTTAGCGTCCGCGCGCGATCCTAGTCTGTAGGACCACCCAACAGACGGAGGAAGCGATGACGGACTTTCAGGCGCGACGCGGGCAGGAAGGCAACCGCTGGTTCAACGAGCGCCCTGACGGCGACGCGGTCGCCAGCTGGTTCGCCGGAGCGGTGGACATGCCCGAGGGGTTGAAGGCCGAGGACTATGTCGGCGGCGTGGTGCTGATCCCCGGCAAGGAAAAGGCCGACGAACCACTCGGCTTCGATGACAGGGGGTTCCCGCGTTGGACCGAGGTCGAGAACCTGGTCTTCACCCCCTACGTCAAGGTCGAGACGCGCGTTGCCTTTTTCCACGCCCTCATGAGCAAGCACTGCGAGGAGTGGGAGGGCGTGATCGAGCCCGTAGTCCCCGAGGACGGCATGGTCAAGGGTTTGCCGCCGGGCTTCCAGCGGATCGCCCTGCAAAAAGAGGAGAAGGTTACCCCCTACCTGCTCTGCACGATGAAGGTCACCGTCTTCAAGCGCGGCACGGTCAAATGGAGGGAGTACCGCAATACCCGGACCGGCGCGCTCGAATTCAAACGGACGGGCGAGACGATCATCGATGCGGCACCCGCGACCAAGCAGGTCCCGACGCTGCGGCGCTTCGGCCCGGACGACAGCGTCGTCATGAAGGCCGAGACGGGCGCGATCGGCCGCGCCCTCGGGATGGCCGGGATGCTGATCGTGCCCGGCACCGGGATCGCCACCGCCGAGGACATGCGCGAAGCGATCGCCGAGCGCGGCATCCAGCCCGCCGCCAAAGAGGAGGGCATGCCGAGCCCCGAAGGCCGCGCCGCCAAGAGCGCCACCGCCGAGCTGAGCCATGAGGAGCTGGTGACGATGGGCTCCGGGCTCGTCGTCCGGCTGCGGGAGGTCAACGAGGCCGCCCACACCGCCTTTCTGGCCTGGTGCCACGAGCGTGGCTTCAAGGGCTCGATGTCCGAGATGAAAGACGGTGACCTCAAACAGGTCATCAAGCAGGCGGAAAAGGGGCTGGAGACGGCCCAGGGCGGCGGCGCTACCGAGCAGGCGGCGGCGGCCGGGGCGGGCGGTCAGGATGGCTAAGAGGAGCTTCAAACTCGCCTTCAGCTACGACGACACCCCGCCCTCCTTCAACGAGGTCGGGCACACCGGCAACCGCTGGACCTGGACCAAAGCCGAGAAACAGTGGCGGGAGACGTTCGAAATGCTGCTGATGTCCACCGGCTTCCCTCGCGAATGGGACCAGATCACCGCCGTTGTGCGGCTGCGGTTTCCGACCAAGCGCCGCCGCGACGAAGGCAACTACCGCACCTTATTGGAGAAGGCGCTCGGCGACGCCCTCGTCAACGGCCGCTGGGTCGAGGACGACACCCCCGACCACTTCGTCTTCGAACGCGTCCACTTCGAGCAGCAGCTCGGGAAGGCCCAGACGACGATCGAGCTGGAGGCGAAATGAAAAGGACCCGCCGGGGAGGGGCGGGTCCTTTCGAGGCTGGCGACGGGCGGGGAGAAATACCGACGCTCGTTCAAAGGTAGCAGTTTCACCGGAGGGTGCAATGGATTTGCCTAATTCGAGCATTGGAATATCGGACATCACCGCGTGGATGGACTGCCCGAGGCGGATGAGCTTCAGCATGAAACGGTGGGGCGACGCTGGCGAGCCGCCCGAGGCAGCGATCCAACACGCCTATGGTTCAGCGATCCACGATGTCCTGCACGGCATCGAGGAGAAGGGGCTCAGCGACGATCTCGCGGTCCAGCTCGCTTTCGACAAGTGGGGCTGGGCGATGCGCCCCGAAGAGTTGCAGCGCCTGCACCACGACATCGAGGTCTACCGCAGCAGGGAGGTCGTCGGCGTCAATACGATCCTCAACGAGGGAGAAATCCGCGTGCCGCTGATGGAACGGGGCGGGCGGATGATCTTCTTCCGGGGCAAAATCGACCGCCTCTTCAACTTCAAGGCCAACGCCTCCTTGTTCCTGCATGTCGATTACAAGTCGAGCGCCTGGCGGAAAACCGAAGCCGAAGTCCATGAAGACCTCCAGCTCTGGGCCTACAACTGGGCGCTTTTCCAGTATTTCCCAGAGATCGGGCGTCTGGTCCAGCGTTACGATCAGCTCAACTATGGATATGAGACGACCGAAAAGAGCAACGCGCAACGGGATTTCATCGGCGAATGGCTGAGGCGCCAGGTTACCGCGATCCTCAACGACCAGAGCTTCGACCCCGCCGATGGGCTCCTGGAGCCGCACTTCAACGACTGGTGTCCCTGGTGCCCGATCATCGAGGACTGCAAAGTGATCCCGAAGCTCACGGATTTTGCGCAGCGCCGGATCGCTTTGCTCTCGCCGCACGTCGTTTCAATTGCTAAGGTCGGCCTTGATGCAACGGGCATTGAGACTTACGTCAAACAACTGGACGCGGTCGGCACCGCGAGGAAGACCCTCGATGTGTTCGAGAAAAGCGTCAAGGACCTCATCCGGCAGCTTCCAACCTCAGACCAAGTCGCCCTGGGCTGGAAGATCTCGCCCCGCAACTCGGATGTCTGGGATGAGCAGGCGCTTCGCGAGGCCCATGACCTCCTCGGCGATGACTTCTACCGGGTCGTTGCGCTCACCAAGAAGCGTCTCGACTCGTTCTTCGATGACGACCCCCGCGCCGACAAGGTCCGCGCCCTGGCGGAAAGGAGGGAGTCCGGCGAGCAGATGAGAAGACGCACCTGACCGCCCCTCTAACCTTGGCTGGCGAGGGCGGTCAGGCTCTATCGAGGACCGATGACGATTCCGATTCCCACCCTCGGGCCAGTTAAACCGAGGAACGAAAGCGTCAGCGGCTTCTAGGAACGATAGCAGTCTTCTACCGGGCGCTTTCAGATGAGCCTTGAAACCGCGAAGGTCGTCCTGGCGAGCAGGCACCCGAAAGGGCTCAAGCGCTTCGTCCTGACCGTACTTGCCCTGTACGCGACGGATGGCGGCCAGCTCCCCTTCGGCGAAGCCGACCAGCAGCGTTGGTCTGACGAGCTGAGGATGGACTTCTACACGAGATTTTCGCGCATAGTGGAGGAACTTCGCTACGAGGGATTCGTTTCCATCGACGGCACCACTCTAACTCTGTACGCTGGGGACCAACGGGGGGCTGCTGTTGGTGGAGAATCCCCACAAACCTCTCTCCTTCAGTCTCAAGCGTTAGCACAGGGACGGGGTATACAAAGGGGGGATGAGAAAAAACCGCAAGATGCGGTTAGCGACGTTCTCTCCTTCTACGTGGCCACGTTCGGTCCTCGCAAATGGGGCGAGGAAGACAAGCGCGAGGTACGCGCGGCGCTGGAGATCGCATCCGTTCTGGAGATCCAAGAAGCAATCCAGGGCAATAAATTAAGCGCCTACCATCAGGGCGAAAACCCGAAAGGTAAGAAGTACAACACCCTCGGGCACATCATCAGGGGTAAGCAGGGTAAGCGAACCCGCCGCGAGAACATCGACATGTTCCGCGAGATCCTTGAAAAGGCAAGGGCCAGCTCGGGCGGTATCAAAGCTGCCGCATCCGGCGCCGACCCGGCGATCATCAAAACCCGCAAGGAGGAGGTCCGCCGGTCTCACCGGCTGGCCCACGACCAGGAAGCCCAGGAGCGGGGTAGCCGCGCCGAGGCGTGGCTCCGCGAGCAGGGCATCGAGACGAAGCGAAAGCCGGACGGATATCCGATTTGGCCCGAGGGAGGAGGAGCATGAAGTCGAGGATGAAGTTTCGACGCGCATTGGTGGGTCTGCTCGATCGCGTCGTCGGGCGCGAGGCCATCGGGCAACCAGAGTGCCCGTTGATGCTGCGCTGGACGCTCTGGGCGCCGAGGCGCGGCGAGGAGCCCTGGTTCAAGGTGCTGGTCCACTACTTCCCGCCCAACGTCAGCGATCGCGACCCCCACGATCACCCCCGTTCCTTCTTCACCTTCATCCTGCGCGGGCGCTACTTCAACACCGAGTGGGAGGACTACGGCGGCGAGTTCACCGTGCCGACGATCGAGATGATCGACGCCGGGCGCATCGTCTACCGCCCCGCCGACCACACCCACATCGTGGAAACGGGCGATGCGGGCTGCTGGACCCTGGTGGTCATGGGGCCGCTCAAGCGCCCCTGGGGCTTCGTCCACCTGGAGGATATGAGCTGGTGGCCGTGGAAGCGGTACGTCGAGGAGTTCGGCGGCGTCATCCGCTGCGACGCCGAGCCCGACCGGATGGGCTTGGATCTCTAGTGGCGAAAGGGCCGCCCAACAACCCTCAGGCCGAGAAGTCGGTCCTCGGGCAGATGATGCGTGGCGGCCCGAAAGTGGCGGGCGTGGTGATCGGTACCCAGCTCGAACCCGGCGACTTCTACTCGGCGCCGAACCGGGCGATCTTTGAAACGATCCATCAGTCCTACTACAAGGACCTCCCGCTCGACCCGCTGAACGTTGCCGAGCGCGCGATGGATCGGCTCCAGCACCTGTGGGGCACCGAGTCCTCGGACGAGATCGCAACGCGCGTCCGGGGTTACATGAACATCCCGCCGGGCGATGTGGTGGACCACTCGAAGCTGATCAAGCACGACTCCGACCTGCGGAAACTCGAACAGGTTGCCTATGACGCCCTCGGGCAGATCGAGGCCCGCGAGAAAACCCCCCAGGAGATCGGCGCCGATATTTCCCACCAGGCGATGCAGGTCGCCACGGCGACGCTGCTGACCTCCGACATCATGAGCTTCGCCGAGCTGGGGCGCCGGTACCTCACGACTGCCGAGGAGGAACGTCAGGCCCGACTCCGAGGTAAGGAGCTGGGTGCCCACTTCGGGATGAGGTTCATCGACAACTGGACCCGAGGAGTGCGGCCGACCGAGCTGTGGTTTATCGGTGGTGAGCCGGGGTCGGGCAAGTCAGCGACGGCATGGAATGCCGGGATGCGATTCGCCGAGCGCCAGGCTGCCCACAACCCGCCGAATGAACAGATCGGCTGCTTCATCCTCTCCCTGGAGATGGGTGAGAACGACTCCGAGGTTCGCCTCGCTCAGTCGATCACCAAGATCGACGGCGCCAAGCTCCGCGAGGCGCGGCAGACCCCCGATGACATGAATACCATCCTGCGCCAGTGGGGGCGCCGCAAAGATATCCCACTCTTCTTTAACTTCACCAGCTCCCTACGCGCATCGCAACTTCGAGCAATGGTGGTCGAGGCGATCCGGCGGCACAACTGCGGGCTCGTGATCATCGACCACTTCCGGTACTTCGACCTCGACCACCGGCTGCGCGACACCCTCCAGGAAGACGAGGAGAAGGCGCGCTTCCTCAAGGAGGACATCGCCAAGGATCTCAACGTCGCCGTGGTGTGTCTCGCCCACACGACCAAGAGCATCGAGGCCCAGACCGACCGCCGCCCGACGCTGTCGAACCTCCGAGGTTCCGGCTTGGTCGCGGCGCACGCAGACTTCGTCAGCTTCGTCTATCGACCCTACATGTATGCAAGCGAGAAGGCGAAGAACGAGGGCATGGTGTTCGACACGGACGCCGAGATGATCTTTCGAAAGAATAGACATGGTGTTGATGGAATATCACAGTATTTCTTCGAGCCGCATACTATGACTGTGGATGACCCAAGATGACGGTGCGGGGCCGCGAGAACGAGCTTGAGTCGGTCCGAGAATCCACATACCGTTATTCGCGGGCGTTCGAACTCTGCACATCGCGGACTGACTACTACTTACCAATAACCAACGAGGAGGCATCAGAGAACATGGACACCGATTCAGGAGCAGCAGCAGACCTCGGCGGGGGCGACTCCGGCGAGGAGAAAGACCCGTTCGCCCAGGTACAGAGCGATCCGCTCGGCAACGACGCCGCAGGCGAGGTCGAGGAGACGGCCGAGATCCAGGAGGGCACCCTTGGCGGCACTGGGGCGACCCTGGAGGAGCTGGAGCCCGAGGCTGAGCTGGCAGAGGCGGAAGCCGCCGAGGAGGATGCCCCAGCGGCGGCCGAGCCGGAGGCGGAACCCGAGCCCGCAGCGGCAGAGCCCGAGCCAGAGGCATCGGCGGTAGCCGAGCCGGAGCCGCCCGCGCCGACCGGCAAAGTCGGGACCAGCGAGCGGGAGTATGTGGTCCAGCGCCAGGATGGCAAGGACGACGATGGCAACCGTGAGTGGGTCGAGGTCACCCGGATCAAGGCCGCCAATGGCGAAGTCGCGCTGCGACAGGCGTACGCCGCTCTGGTGCCCAGCGATTCCGAGGAGGCCGTGACCCTGGTCGTGATCCCGGCTTACTTTTTCCACCCGAAGACGGTGAAGGCCATGGCGAAGGTTAACCGTGCGATCGAGATCGCCTGATCCACCGGATATTCCCGGTCAGTCCTCGATCGAGGGCGACGCGGTGGGAGTGGCGGACGTGGCGGGTCAGGCATGTGACTGGTGCCCTGAACCCGCCACGATCGCTCTCCCGATCGTGCGCAAGATGAAGGGTGGCAAAGCGGGCGCCATCCTACCGACCGGGATGCACATGTACGCCTGTGAGGAACACGAGGAGATCGCGCGCCGATCCAACATCCCGAGGCCCGCACTCTGAGAGGAAGATCATGCCGAGCATTCGACCGAACAGCGGTAAAAAGGTTTCACCCAGCAAGGGCACCGACGCGAGCGACAAGCTGTTAAGTGGTGGCCAGATCGAAGGCGGTTATCTGTACGTCACCGATGGGGCGCAGGTCATGCGGTACCCGGTTCACGCCGCGAGCAAGGTCAGCGAGGGCTATGTTCCCCGCGAGGCCCTGCTCCATATCGAGCGCGACCAGGCCGACTTCGCGGGCAACATGAACGAGCTTAGGGTGGGCGGCAAAACGCCCTCGCGCTGGAGCAGGGACAAACCCGGCCAGGTGATCGATGGCGCCCCGCGGGTCGTCTACTCGCGCTTCGAGCCCGTCTTCACCCCTACCCAGCCCAGGCAGTTTCCGACCCTGCACGCCGACTGGCCCGAGGAGTGCGAGGGGGCTCGGTCGATCACCGTGGACACCAAGCAGCTCCGAGGTATCGCGATTGCCCTCGGCCTCGACAAGGTAACGATCGAGTTCGATCCCGAAGGGAAGGACGACAGGCTGATCATCAGGGGGCGCAACGAGCATGGCGCCGCCGTGGCGATGCAGCCCTGGAGGGCCGACGCATGATCTTCAAGACCAAGGGTGAGCATATGCTTCAACGGGAGCTGCGCCAGGAGATGCGCGTCGGGATTCCACATTACGTCGTCGGTCAGCATAAGGCGGTGATCGTGGAAGACGACACGCATCTGATTGCGGTGCTGTCCTTCGTCAACCCCCTCGGGGTCGCGATTCGGATGATGGTGCGGCGCAAACCCGGTGACTTCTGGGAAGTATGCAGCGCTGCGATGAGGGCGGGCATGGAGGTTGACTGGGGCGCCGCGCCGGTCCCCATCGGCTTCGAGTTCAGCGCCGCGATGCTCGACGTGCTGAACAAGGCCGAGATCGAGTGGATGGAGAGGTTCACCGACGATGGCTAAACGCTCGAAACGCATTCTGAGGGTGACCGGGATGAAGCCGATCACCAACATCAAGCTCGCCAACGGCGGGACCACGACCCTATACGAGGTCTTTGCTACCACCGAGGATGGCGGCTACGTCGAGGAGGCGCTGCGCGCCTTCACCGAACTGGATGTCGGCCAGCTCTTGGAGTATGAGATCGAGCCCTACAACCACAAACGGTGGGGCATGAGCTACACGCTCTACCCCCCGAAAAAAGAAACGGCAAGGCGCCTCCGCGAGCTGGAGGAAAAGATGAAGGCCCTGATCGGGTGGGCCGAAAATCAGGGCCTTAACTTTCAACGCGCGTTGAAACCTGAGTCGCCGTCGCCGAGTGCGGCGGCGGGCGCCGAGGCCGAGGGCCGGAAAAAGGAGGCCGAGGAGAAAGCCGACGAGAAGTACGGCACCGAGGCGCCTTGGACCGACGACTATTGGCAGGACCCGGAAAGACCGCCGGACACCGACCCGCCGCCCGAGGATCCCCCGCCAGCGGAGCCGGTGGAGCTGTGAGGGCACTCGAATGCCCTCATCACGGCCGCCGCTTCCTCGCCAATGCCGGAGCGCCCAACGTGGTGCGCTGTACGCATTGCTGCCACCAGATTTTCACGACCTGCCTCGGCTGTCGGGGTGAGGGCTGCAATCGCTGCAATCGCTGCGGCGGCTCCGGCACTGAAGAGGTCAGGAAGTGAAGGCCGAACGTCGCGCCGCCAAGAAGCTCTATGGCCGGATCGCCGATCTCTCGCCCGGTTCGACCGTCGAGGAGATCGGCAAACTCGCCGAGGCATATGCGAAAGTCCGCTGGGGCGCGCAAGGAAAGACCATCTATGACCAAAGGATCCGGCGTGAGGAGCCGCTTGAGAAAGGAACTGGCTTCGCATGAAACCACTCGTTGTGATCCCCAGTTACATGAAGACCGGGCTTCACCTGGAAGCCCTGACTGACACCCTCGCATCGATCCTCCACACCCAGGAGCATGAGATGCCCGACATCCTTGTGGTGGACGACTACTCGCCCGACCGGGCGCTGGTCGATGCCCTGGGAAAGCTGCAAGAGGGCTCCTCCGAGAAGGACCTGCCGCCGTTCGAATTGATCCGCAAGAAGGGCAACAGCGGCTTCTCCTCGACCGTCAACTTCGGGATGCGCTTCGCCCAACAGGAAGACCGCGACGTGGTCCTGATGAACTCCGATATCGAGATGGATGTGCCCGACTGGGTCGGCAAGTGCCAGCGGACGCTGGACTCCGAGGGCCGTCCGGCCGCTGTCATCGGCGCCCTGCTGATCTACCCTCAGACCGGGCTCATCCAACACGCCGGGATCAACTTCTCCTATCTCACCCGCCGTTTTTACGAGCGCTTCAAATATGGCCCGGCCAACCTGCCCAACGCTCTCAACCGGGAAGTGCTGCCGGTCACCGGGGCGTTTCAATACATCCGGGCGCAAACCCTAACGGATGTGGGGATTTACGATGAGCGCTTCAAACTCGGTTACGAGGACATCGACTACTGTCTCCGCGTCTTCCTTGCCGGATTGGAGTGTGTATACGAACCTGAAGTCAGAGCTTGGCATCATGAGTCGATGGTCCGGGGCGAGAAAACCGAGCAGGTCAGTCGCTGGGAGGTCGAGTCATTCGCCTCGCTGGTCGAGAAGTATCGCGGCCAATCCTTCGGCCAGTTCGTCCCTTCGGTCCTCTAGCCGCAAATCGCGAAGAAAGGTTGATCATGGAGGCTACATTTCCGCCTATCGAGTTTGTAGGGTGGCCCGACAGATGAACGAGCAAGCCAACGACACCGAGAGAACGCCCCGCTGGTGGGACTACGACCAGCTCCCGAGTGGCGAGCCCTACGACTGGGGGCAGGCCGGGCGCGTCCACGAGGACGACCAGACCGATTTCCACTTGGACCTCGGCGCCGGTCGGCTGCCGAAGGGCAGGCTCTGTATCGACCGCTATGACGACGACTGCACCGACCTGATCATGGACCTCGATGAGCTTCACGTCGCCGGGGTGACCAGCGAGAAAATCAACTACGGCAAATACCCCGAGCCCGCCGCCGAACTGATCCCGATCCAGGGCCGGATGCCGTTCCCGACCGATTCGATCGAGTCGATCATCTCCCATCATGCCCTGGAGCATGTGGGCGGGGGCTTCATCCGACTCATGGACGAGTGCTACCGCATTCTCAAGCCCGGCGGCATCTTCAGGATCATCGTGCCACTGTTCCCGTCACACTCGGCGATGGCCGATCCCGACCACAAGCGGGTGTTCCTGGAAGGCTCGTTCAAATCCTTCTGCGGTGATGGCGAGGGCAACTCCTGGCTGGAGTCGTTCTCGACCCCCTACACGATGGCGCGCTTCAAGGAAACGCACCTGGCAATCACCGAGCGCTCGCTCTACCCGAATGTGTGGTGGACCGAAGCCGACGCGCGCGAGATGCGTGTGACCTTGACCAAACCAGAAAGATGAGAATGCCTCCTCTAAAAAAAGGTGACGTACGTCAGGCGCTCGACAAGCGGATCGAAGCCGCGAGACGCCGTCACAAGAAACTGGTGGACGAGGGTGAGCAGGAAGACCGCGTCGCGGTTGCCCAGGAGTCCGCGAAATTGAACGTCCTCCAGAACGTTCGCAAAGAGCTGTTTGGCGAACGGCTCCCGAAGAAGGTGGGTCCGAAAGCGTGACCTCTCAAGTCCGCGAAAGCAGGTACGCATCGGTCTGTCTGCTCAGCTTCAACCGCGCGAAGCTGATCAAGCAGACGATCGAGACGGCGATCGCCAACGCTCGGTACCCATTCGAGCTGATCGTCCACGACGACGGCTCGGACATGGATACCACCGAGCTGCTGATCGACATGCACGAGAACGGGATGATTTCGCTGCTGATGCTGAACGCGCCGGGCAACAACGAGGGCCAGGGTGTTGCCCTAAACCGGATGTTCGGCTCCGCGACCGGCGACCCGATCGTGAAGATGGATCAGGACATGGCCCTCGACCCCGGCTGGTTGCAGAAGTCGGTCGAACTGCTGGAAGCCAACGATGCCCACGCCTGGGGAGAATCGCGACTGGACCTGGAGGGCAAGCCCCGCATCGGCGCGTTGGGACTGTTCAAGTACGAACACGACCCCGTGGACTTCCGCAAAATGCTGATTGCACACCACACCACCCAGGGCATCGAGTGGGAGGAGCATCAGGACTTCGTCGGCTCGGCGATGGTCATCCCGCGCTCCTGCTGGGAGGAATTCGGTCCGTTCGAGGAACGCAGTCCCGCCTTTGCCGAGGACGCCGTCTTCAAGCAGCGGATCGCCGGACTGCCGGGCTGGTGCTGCGCCCTCTTCCCCGATGACCTCGCCGTCAATGTCGGATTCGGGGTCGGCCCGTCCACGGTGAATGTGATGGACGGCGACAACCTGGTGGTGCAGTCGATCCATGACAAGCCGCTGCTCCTGGGTGCAGATTTCTAAGCATGGTGCCTAAGTCCTGATGAGCGTTCCACGTGAAACCGCCCTGGAGCTGAGCGAGGCGATTTCCCAGGTCGAGGGCTGGGTCGGCCGGATCGAAGCGGTGGCTGAGTCGATGGCCTACTCGGTGCAGACGATGGAGCGGGCGGTCGAGAAGAACCAGCATGCCGCCAGCTCGATGCGCGACGCGGCCGCAGTGATCGACGGCGCCTCCCGGAGGATGGGCTGATGCACGAGTGCCCGGTCGGCGGCTGCCCGAAGCAGGTCGCCTCCCACTTGCTGATGTGCCGCCCTCATTGGCGGAAGGTGCCTCGCGACATTCAGCAACGGGTCTATACCGGCTGGCGCGAGGGCATCGAGAGCGATCTGTACGTTGAGGCCCGAGGCGAAGCGATCGCCTCCGTCGAGCTGGAGAAGGCGTCGTGAAGATTACCGGGGATCCCAAGGAGGGCGGCTACATCGAGAAGGCCGAGCTGGAGCTGATCGAATCGCTGCCGCAAGGCGAAATCACCGTCTTCGATGTCGGCGCCAACGTCGGCGAATTCACCCAGGCTGTGCTGGAGCGGCGCGGCGAGGCCAACGTCTTCGCGTTCGAGCCAGATGTTGATGGGCGTCGGAAGATCAGATCGTTCGCCCCGACGAGGAGGGTGCAGGTCCTCGGCGCGCTCAGCGACAAGGCCGGGCGCCGCGAGTTCTTCTCCGACTCCCCGGCCTCCCAGCTTGGAACCTTCTTTCCGCGCCCGAGCCTGCCCGAGGTCAAGATGAACTGGACTGGCTCGCTGCTCACCAGCACTGTCACCGACATCGTCGCCGAGTATGGGCTCAACTGGATCGACTACATGAAGCTCGACTGCGAGGGCAGCGAGCTGGACATACTGCGCGGCGCGGCGGCGGTCCTCGACCGGATCGACCTGGTGAGCTGGGAGCTGCTGCGCGAGAACCGCTATACCGACGCGACGCTGGCCGACTTCACCGAGATCTTGGATGGCGAATTCGACGTGGCGCCGCTCGGCGATGCCCCCGACTCGGCGATCCTCTGGGTCGCGAGGCGGCGCGCGTGAGGACCGGCGTCGTCATCCCGGTCGGCCCCGGTCGGCTCGAAAACCTGACGAACGTTCTGGCTTCCCTGAGCAGAATGACGGTCGAGCCCGAGGCGATCTGCCTCGTCGGCGACGGTCCCGAGGGCACCGAGGTCGCCGAGCAGGCGCTCAACGGCGCCCACCTCCTCGGCCGCGCCCCGGTTTTTGTCCATGCGCTGGACAAAAAACATGAGCCGGGGATGCGGCAGCCGCGTAACGCCGGGGTCGCAGCCCTGGAGGCCGAGGGCAACTTCAGCCATGTCTGGTTCCTCGACAGCGACGTTGTCGTCGCGCCCGACTGCCTGATGGCCTTCGAGTGGGCGAACTTCCAGAGCCCTTTCGATCGCATCCTCGTCGGGCGGTACGACTGGCTGCGCCAGGGTGTCGAGGCGCCTGAGGAGGCCGCTGATGTGATGGCCGGGGACTTCGAGATGTTTGACCCCCGCGATCGCTCCTTTGCCGCTCATGGGCCGCGAGAGACGTTCAGGGAAGACCTCAGCGCCGGGCTCGCCTGCTTCTCGGGCAACCTGGTGTGGCCGATCGCCCGCTTCAAGAGCGTCGGTGGCTTCTGGAACGAGATTCACCACGGTCGCTGCGAGGACGGCGAGCTGGGCCTGCGGGCAGTGCGTATGGGCGTCCCGATCGCCTATGTCGGGCTCGCTCAGGGTTGGCACCAGTGGCACGTCCGCAACGTCGCGCTGGCCCAGGAATGGAACCTTCGCGATGTGCCGATGCTCAACGAACGGCACCCCTGGCTGGAGAAGCGCTGCACCTGTGGGCACCAGGAAACCGTCCACAACGTGATCGAGAGCGAGCGCAAAGGCTCCTGCACCGAGTGCGTCGGCCAACCTTGCGCCTGCCAGGAGGAGGCGGCGCCGCCGGTCCGCCACGGTCCCTGCCGGGACTGCATGTGCCCAGCCTTCAAACAGGCGATCTTCGTGGTCGAGGAGGATGGCCGCCGGTTCGAGACGCGCTGCGGCCAATGCGAGTGGACCGGCCACCCGGCCGAAATCTGGGCGCATGAGGCAACTCATGCCATTCGCTGAGAAGCTGGTCAAGCTGACCAACGAGCAGATTGCGATCCTGCTCTCGATCACCGGGCCGCGCGCTGCTATGCCCGACGCCGAGAAGTACGGCGACTGGTCGGTCGATCTTCAGCGGCGCCTGGAGGAGGCCGAGGACGCCCCGTGATGGTGCTCTGGACTGATGGGAGCTGCCCGGAAAACCCCGGTGGCGCTGGGGGCTGGGCATTCGTCTGCGTCAAGGACGGTCAGGTCGTCGCCGAGATCAGTGGCGGCCAGTCCGTCACCACCAACAACATCATGGAGATGACGGCGGTGATTGAGGCGATCGCTTTCATGGAGCGCGAGTTTACCTTCGTCCAGCGCTTCAAAGTCATATCTGACTCGGAGTATGTGATCAAGGGGGTCAACGAGTGGATGCCCTCCTGGAAAGCGCGTCACTGGGTCAAACGCGGCGGCATCAAGAACCTCGGGCTGTGGAAGATTCTCGACCGCTTAGTTGACCCGACCCGGATGGAGTTCGAATGGGTGCGCGGCCACGTCGGAATCATGCACAACGAACGAGCGGACGAGCTGGCGGGAATCGCCACCGCCGCCGTCGAGAGCGGAAAGATCATCCTGTGAGTCTCGATCCGAGCCGCGTGCTGTTCATGGGCGTCAGCTCGACGCCGATCTGTTACTACCGATGCGCGTTGCCAGCTACGGCGCTGGGCGCCGATTGGGTGGGGGTCCACGGTGACCCGCCCGCGCTGACGATCGAGACGGGGCTGGTGAAGCACTCCACCCAGAAACCCGTGATGCTCGGGGGCGACTACGACGTGATCGTGGTGCAGGAGGTCTACGGCGAGGGCTGGCTCAAACTGATCGCCGACGCGCAAGAGCAGGGCATCCGGGTGATCTATGAGATCAACGACTACCTGCACGGCATTCCGAAACTGCGGGACCACCAGTACAGCCGTTTCTTCACCCCGCAGCGGTTGTCCTGGATCGAGCAGGCGATGGAAGCCGCCGACGCCGTCACCGTGACCACGAAATACCTGAAGAAGAAGTATCAGAAATTCGCGAAACGCATCTACGTGGTCCCGAACGGAATCGACCCCCGTCGATATGAACTTGATAAACCTGAACGCGCGTCGAGTGTTAACGTCGGGTGGGCGGGGGCAACGGGCCACTGGGAGGCGATCGCACCCTGGCTGATCCCGGTCGCCCACCTGATGGACGTGAACCCGAACGTTAACTTCGTCACCATCGGCCAGCCGATCGCCGACCACTTCAAACCGCGCTTCGGCGAGCGAGCCCTGAGTGTGCCGTTCGCGGCGATCGAGCAATACCCGGCGGCGATGACCCTGCTCGATGTCGGGCTCGCCCCGGCGGCCCACACGCGCTTCCACCGAGGCAAGTCTGACCTGCGGTGGGTCGAGGCGGGCGCTCTCGGCATCCCGCTGATCGCCGACCCGACCGTCTACAACGAAATCGAGAACGGGGTGACCGGCTTCCTGGCGCCCGACGCCGACAAGGTCTTCGAGTACCTGATGTTGCTCGTCGGCAACCCGCAGCTCCGCCAGCAGGTTGGTGAGGCAGCAAGAACACACGTTCGAGAGAAACGCACCATTCAGGCGATGCTGCCGAAATGGGAACGCGCCCTCGCTGGCGAGTAGGATCAGCGGTCTACGCCGAGCGGGTTCTCTGAACGTCCGTCGTAGGTTGCTAACCTAGAGGGCAGCTTGGAACCCACTCAGGCTGCCGATCCGAATCTCCTAGCTCACTTCGAGGGTCTGGTGCATGCCACGAGTCGGAAGCTCAAGCTCAATTCGAACGAGAAATGGAAGCCGGTCAAGCGCTATGACGTGGAGGAACTTCAGCAAATCCTCCGGGTCAAAGTATGGAAAGCACTCCTGGCCTTCGAGCCGCAGCGGTATCCCCGTCAGCGGCGCTTGAAAGCGATGGAGAGCTATGTCTACGGCTGTATCGCGAACGAGGTCAAGGACCTGCTCAAGCGAGACCGGGAACCTCTGCCGCTGATTGAGGACATCGCTCTGGCCGAGAGCCCGATGAGCGACCCCGAGAGTGCCAGCGATCGCTTCGAGTTCAGATACATGGGCACCGAGGACGATGCCTTCGATGAGGTCGAGCGCGATTCGGCTCCCCTTGTGCCAAACACCCTAAGTCTTGACGAGCGTTCAGTGTTAGCTCTGAAGTACCTGGGCTACACCGGACCCGAAATGGCCGAGCGACTGGGGATGACCCGTTCGCAAGTCGCCGCCGCGATCAAGGACATTCGGGAGAAGATGGAGGACTGGCGGCCGAAGTCGGCGGTGGCTCCAACGCCACCGGAGCGGGACCTGAGCCCCGCCCCGGTGGCCTGACTAACTGGCCGGGAAGTAGCTCCGGCCTTTCTTGGTTACCCGCTTCTCCTGCTCCAGGTCGCCCAGCACCCGGTAGAGGTAGTTCGGCTTGATCTTCATCGCCTTGGCGACATCGGTAGCCGAAATGCCGGGATCTTTCTCGACGAGCCTCAGGGCCTGCTCGGCTCGGGTCGGGACGCCTTTGCGCTGGCGCCGCCGTTTCGGCGTGGCCGACGCCGAAACGGCGCCCGCTTTGCGGGGGCGGCCGGTCGAGCGCCGTGGTTTGGCAGCGGGGGCGCTGCCGTTCATCGGGAGGGCGGCGATCGAATCCAGGATCGAGGATCGCTCCTTATCGATGGTGGAGAGCCTGCCCTGGAGCAGGTCGTGCGCCTCCTGAACCTCTGGTGCGACAGTTGACATCAGGTTGCTCCTTTCGAGCATTGACTCTGGGTGGGTGAGAATGTAGCACGGTCCTACAGACGTAACCGTTCGGATGTGCTATGGGGATGAAGTCGTCCGGGCGTAAGAATCGGCAACCGCCCTGCTGGAGAAGAAGCCCACCTTCTTCTTCTGCGGCTTCGGCTTTACCGGCAGAGACATCGCGAAGTTGGCCGTCAGGTCCGCATAGCGGAAAAGCGCCACCGTGTTCTCGGGCACGCCCTGGGTCCCCGGCGGCACGGTGTAGTCGAGTCTGGCGCAAGGACCGATTGCGAACACGTTGCGGTTGTTTTCGCGGGCAACCTCCCGGCCGCCAACCACGACCGGATTCCCGTTAATTCTGTCTGCCTGTTCGGCGCTCCCCTGGGAGTAGCCAGCGCACCAGATCACCTTGTCGTACCTGACCCCATCGACGTAGGCGCCGTTGTAGCTGGTCGAGACGAACCGGGCTCTGCGGGCGATTGGCCTGATTCGACCGTCTGCCTGTTCGGGCCTCGCGGGCCTCGGCATGGCGCGGCCGATCCCCTTGTAGCGCGAGCGGTTGCAGCGCTCCCACCCCTCGCGGTCATGCGATTCGGGGTCTACCCCGAACCAGTCGATCCGCTCGACCCAGTCGAGGGAGGCCACGGTGTCGGTGCGCGGCGGACCCTGGCCGATCAGCGCCTCGATGACGGTGCGCCCGGAGTCACCAGCGCCCACCACGGCGACGCTGCGCATCCCCTCCAACGGAAAGGGCTTGTCGAGACTGGCGAGAAACTGGGTATAGCTCAGCAATCTCTCGCCGTCACAGTTCTCGCCCGGCGGTACCAGCGCCTCGCCGATGCCGGTTGCGTAGATCGCCCGCTCGCAATCGATCACCGTTTGGTCGGTGAGGATGACTCGCCTGTTCTGGGCTCGGAGGACCTTGCGGCCGGTAACCACCCTTGCATTCATCGCCAGCGTGGCCCTGATCGCGAAGGCCATCTCGGTGTTGGTCTGATACTCGTCGCCGCCGAGGTCGGCGGGCTGCACGGGCGCGAACGGGATGAAGTTCAGCGCCTCGTCTCGGCCGGGCACTCCGAGTTCTCCCGGTCGGTTGCGGCTGTTGAGGAAGAAGCTGGGCATCGTGCTGACGGCGAAGATGCCACCGGCTCTCTCACCCTCCTCGATCACCAGCGGTTTCGGGCAGCCCTGGGCCACCCTGGCGGCGCAGTAGATGGCCGCGTGCAGGCCGCCGCCGATCACCACTTCGGGGACTTCCGATGGAACCGGCGTATTGGCCCACATCTGATCCAGCTCCGCATCGAAACGAGCCCGTGCCAGCGGATGCGTGGCGATTCCCGCCAGCTTCGCCGCGAGTGGGTTCTCGAACTCTTTGACGCGACCCATCATCGCCTCCACGCCGCCGTTCATGGTGAGGTCGCCAGTGATCTCTCGGATCACATCGCGCACTCGTTTCGGTGGTTCCATGCCTGCGCCTTCCTCTCTAATCGTTACCGTAGCCGTACTGCTCGTTCGCGAACTTCCTCGCCCGTTTCCTGCTGTCCTCAGACGCGGCGGTTCGCCCGGTGGTCAGACCCTCTTCCCACGGCTCCTGCTGGCCCTTGTGGGTCGAGTCCTCGGTGAATTCCTCTGCCATCGCGTCATCGCTGACGATGGCTTTGCCTTCGAGCCCGATGCCGAAGTTGACCTCGGGCGGAAAGCAGAACATGTGGTACTCGTTGGCCGTGTCAGTGAGCTGGTCCTCGGGTGGGAATATCTCAGCACCCGTCCAAAGCTCTCCGCAGCACTCGTTCTTGATCTGCTGTAGGTGGCGCCAGTTGCGCGCCGGGCTGCGGTCGTGCAGGTGAATCGAGAGCTGCTTGACCAGGTTGCCAGCCCGCCCCTCGCGGTTGTGGACGATGCACTGGTACCGATCGTTCGTCCAGACCTCGACGTTCGGATCGTCGCGGTAACGCTCATGCAGGTCCTCGCGCTCGGCCTTGACCATCGGCTCCCATTTGCGGATGTAGCCGCCGGGCATGGTCAGTCACCGCCCTCGCTGTATTTGGAGGTCGAGAGGGGTGCGTAAAAGTCGATGGGCGTCATTGGCTCGCCACCGTGATGCTCCAGGAACTCCTCGTTCGAGCCAAAGCAGCTCTCGGTGTCCGGGGGTCCCGTCTCGATGGTGGGGTTCTTCGGCTGCTTACTGACGTTCGCGCGGAAGATGGCCGCCCCGCGACACTGGCGCAGTTTCGGGTGATCCCACTTGCCGGTCATCTCCAGCGGGTCGGTGACGACGATGGTCTTGTGGCAGGCGATCGGCGCTTCGCTGTGTGCGATCTTGATCCAGTCGGAAGGCAGGTAGGGACCTAGCCAGCCGGGGATGGCGGCGCGGCGCCAAGGGCAGTCGTTGCAGGGCTCCGGGGTCGCTGGCGGGAATTTGCGGGTGAGGTCGTTCGGAATCTCGGTCATCCTCAGCCCAGTCCGGGGATGCGGTCCCCGACCTCCGGGTCGATGCTGGTGATCCAGCGCTTCAACAGCTCGCTGCCGCGAATTAGCAACGTTCGTTCCCCATACTGGAGGATGATGAAGTCGGTGCCGAGCCCGGCGCCGCAGCTTACGGAGGCGTCTATCTCCTCCACGCCCACCATCTCCTGTCGTAGGCCCAGGACGATGCTCAGATCGGGGTCCTTCAGATCACGCACTGGGAGGGACATCTCGGTGGGCTCCAGGCCAGTCGCATCAGCGGTTTTCATGCCCTTTCTGTCCTCGCCTTTTCTGGTAACGCTTGCCTTCATTTCCAGCTCTCCTTTCGGTTCCTCAGCCACGCGGCCAACTCTTCGGCGAGTTGGCCGGGCAACTTCCACCCTTTCGGTGCATGGTCTTCGGGTAGGGTCTTGGCCACGTCCGCCTGCTCCATCACGCGCCATTTCTCCATCCGAAGGATGCAAAGACGGAAGCAGTCGGCGCAAAACTCCACGCCGAGGTTGAAGTCGGGGTTGTGTTCTTCGATCAGGCTGTCGTGTTTGTATCGGGAGCGAACCGTGGGCTTGTGGTTGGGATCGGCCTCCTGCTTTTCGGTACACATTCCGCTGGCTTCCAGAATCACGCGGTTGAAATCAACCGCTTCAAAGACCTCGACGAATAGTTCGCTGACAAAGTCCATGACGTTGTAGAAGTCCTGCTCGTCCAGCGCATAGGCGCCGACGATCTGGCCCATCGTGGTGTGTAGCTCGCCCGCGAACATCGGCATGACGGCTGCCTCGGCTTTATCGCGTACGGGCATCAGCCTTCGCCCCTGCGAAGCCCTTGAGCGTGTATTCCCAGACTCCCATCAGTCGCCCCCGGTGATCGTCAGGCCGCCTTGGGCACCGATGGTGGTCCTGCGCCTAACGCGGGCCTTCCGTTTCCAGTCGCGGGGGTCGTACTCGGTGACTCCGATCCGCGCATCGCGGAGGCCGAACCGCCGGAAAGTGACGATGCTTCCCTTGAGGCCCGCATCCTTCAGGACTTCGGCGAGCGCGAGGACCTGGCCTTTCTCAACTTTCATCGTTCCCTCCTGGTCAGTTGTCGGAACTTCTGTTCGTTCTGCGAGGCGGCGCGCTCGATGTCGCCATGCTCGATTCGTGCGTAGGCCAGCGTCTGCTGGAGCGTTGCATGACCCAACAGTCGCTGCACTATCTCTAAGTCCATGCCAGAACGCAACCACAAGGTCGCGCAAGTGTGGCGGAAGCGGTGGTACTCCCAGCCGCCGAGGATCAGCGGAATCTTGCGGAAGCCGGTCTCGTACGGCGCTTTGAGGGCGACGCCGGTCGCAGTGTTCTTCCACCCGACGATCCAGGGGCGGTCGTGGACGACGCCGAGCTGACCGCGGACTTCAAGCCAGCGGTGGATCGAGTTGCGCAGCGGGTTGGTGAAGGGGACCTTGCGGAAATGGTCCTTGCCGTTTGACCGCTCGCCTCGTTGGGGCACGATGATCATGTCGTTGTCGGGGTGGATGTGATCGATCTCGGCCGTGAATATCTCGATCGACCGCAGCCCAGCTTCCAACGCGAGTCCAAAGATCGCCTCGCACTGGAGCCTCATCGCGTGATCGCCTATGCGGCGATATCGGCTCCTGCCCTCCTGGTAGCGCTGCATCCAGTGGTCGAAGCGGGGGCCGGGCGGCAGACGGGCGTTTAGAGCCTCCCAGAAGGCCCTCAGCTCCTTCGAGCTGTAGGGCTTCGGTTCGCTCTGGCCGGTCGCGCCCTTCGGGTCTTTGACGAGTTTGATCGCCATCAACTGCTCGGCGCCGACCAGGCCGTTCTCGAAGCCCCAGGTGAAGAAGGGGTTGACCATGCCGTGGCGCCAGCGGACGGTATTGACATGCAGGCCGTCGGTCAGCGCCGCGAGGTAGGCGCGCAGGTCGCCCGCATCGCATTCCTCCGGGCGGCTTTTCCCGGCGAACTCGGCCAGCCGCTCCAGCTCCTGCCGCTGCTGGCGCTGTCGCTTCTCGCTGAGCCCGTTGTAGAGCTGGTAGCCGGTATGGAAACGGCCGAGCGAGTCCGGGGTGTCGAGCGTGGCCGTGGTCATCGCGATCCTCCCTTCTGAGTCGTGAACGCATGTTCATGAACCATGAACATGCGTTCAGATTTCGAGCGTCGTCGCCTTCGACTTGCGCCAGTGGCCGACGACCTGGTATGCGGTGACGAAGCTGGTGATCAACCCGCGCCCCGGCACCATCGGGCGAATGGTGAGCCCGCGTATCTTGCGGACTGGATCGTTGTGTGCCTCCTTGGAGACGAGGGCGAAGGACCGCTGACCTCGCACATCGATCCTGATCACGTCGTCCTTCTTGATGCCGGTCAGCGAGGCCATCAGACCTCCCCGCTCGCGCCGCTGGCTGCTCCAGACCGAAGCGGGCGAACGATCCACCGGGTCCTGCGGCCGAGATCGGGAAAATCAAAGGAGTAGACAACGAATACGAGCCAGCCTCCGGTCGAGACCGGGGTGACGACGCTATCGACTATCTCCAGCTCGATGTTAGGGTATCTCTGATGCTGCGAATCCATTGCTTCCCGAACCAGCTCGGCGTCACCTTTGATCGCCATCTTCCTCCTCCTTCTCTCGTTTGTCACGGTCAGATTCCAGCTTGGCGATGACCTTCAGCGCCGCCGGACTCGGTGCCTCGACCTCGGCCATACCGTGGCGCGCTGCTTCCCCGCCGGTGTTGAATAGCGGCGTGCTGGTGGTGTAGTCGAGAAAGGGCTCGGGGTCCTCGATCATGCCCGCTGCCCCGCCGAGCCGGAGCGCAAGCGAGTTGTTCATGTCGTGAGTCCCGCACCAACCGGCGCAAGCTCGCCCGTCCTGTCGATGACAAAGGAACATTCCCGTCGGCTGAGAGGCGGTGTAACGGTCGTACTCGGGCAGCTTGCGATACTCGCTCCGGTCCCACAGACCGCTGGGCACGTCGCGGCGGTAGGGGCAGGAGCCACATGGGTTCGGCGCCGGGGGTTTAATCACCTTTGACATCCCAGTCCACCTTTCTCAGCCATCTGAAGGCAGGTACATGACCGCGCTCGATGCCTAGGGTTGCGTTCCTTAGGGCAAGAGTGGCGCAGCCCGAGCAGTATTCGACGGACCTGTCGAACTCCTCCATGCCTGCCGGTATCTCCTCGGGCGGGATCACAACTTCCAGAATGTCAGTGGGCTCCTGATCGCAGCCATACGCTCCGCAGCTCATGCCTCACTCCTAACTAGGGCAGCCAGTCGATCGACGTTGTCGTTGATGTTCGCGGCGCTGTCGAACGGGCCGCCCTTGGAGTGCAGCAGGACTCCGCCAACCACGGCTACGAACGCCCGTTGGACGTTCGCTGGGATGTCGCCGAGAGCGCCGTCGAGATCGCGCTCGTCATAGCAGCGGGTCATCCCACGCGGGCCGTCGAGGGCGGGCATCATCTCGTTGACCACCACGGCCATGCGGAGGACGCCCGCCTTGATCAGATCGACGTTGTCGCTGCCAACGACGATCAGGTCGGCGAACAGTTTGGTCATCTCCAGGACCTGCTCGACGGCGTCCTCGCCGTACTGTTCGACCAGTCTGGCGCGTTGCTCGGCCAGGAAGTTGCGGCGCATCCGATTGAACTCGTCGTCGCCGTCTTCCGGCGGTAGGATCGGCGGCAGGATGTCGTTGATGTCGGCCATCACCCTCCTTTCTCTGGTTCGTCGGGGCGGCCTTTGTAGCCCGACCCGATGCGGTTCTTGAAGAAGCCCTGGTGAATCCGCACGTTGATTGCGTACAGCGAATGCTCGTGGGCTCGCATCTCCGGTTCCCGGCGCATGTCGTGTTCGAGCGCCCGTTTGGAGAGAGCCTTTTGGTCTTCGGCTTCGACCAGCGCATGACAGACTCCGCACGCCGCCCACGGACCTTTGCTGCCGCCCGCTGGCATTCCCATGACCTGGATTCCGTACTCGAAGTCTTTGCACGGGTGGGTCCAGACATCGCCCTCCTCCATGACGTTCGAGCAGAAGTCACAAACCTCCTGGACGACGATGCTGGTGAAACGTTCGTGTCCACAGTGGGGGCAGACCAGCGGCGCGGGCGGCATCTTCTCGAAGTCGAACTTGGAATGGCACCCGTTGCACTCATAGATCGTGTTGCTGGCGACGCTGGGCATCAGATGTGGCTCCAAGTCTTGCGAGTGACGATGTTGGAAATGGTGGCCTGCGAGACGCCGAACTTGGTCCTCGCTCAGCTTCGGAAGCGCCAGCCTCACTTTTCACCCAGCAGTTCCAGCGCGCGGGCTACGCCCATCGGCGTGAGGGACCTGCCACCGCTGCCGACCTGAAGTAGTCCCTGCTTCAGCATGTAGGGCTCGACCCGCAATTGCACGGCCTTGGTGTCGCGGCTGAGCCCGATCGCGGTGGCGATCGTGTTGATGCTGGCGCTGTAGCTGACTTCGCCGTCGCCTTTGCGCTCGCGGCGGCAGCGTGTGTAGAGGAACCGGAGCGTGCCCTGCATCTCCCGCGTCAGGCCGTCGTGCGTGGTCTGGTTCATCTCCAGGACCTCGGTGGCGATGAAGGGCGTGATGTAGTTATCCGGGGGCGCTAGCGATTCGGCGTTGCGCAGGAAGTTGTTGACGACGCGCGGCGTGAACCGGGCGGCGCCAGCGAAGAGTTCGGCGATGCCGGGCATGAGGGTGAGGCCGAGCGCAGTCGCGTTGCGTTCCGCGATAACTGCTAACTCGCGTTGAGAGTAATCCTCAAGGCGCGGGTTCAGCGGGAAGCGATCGAGGAACGGATCGGGCAGGCGGCCGGGGTCGGTGGTCGCGCCGATCACAGTGACGGCCGGGAAGGAGACCATGCCCTCGCTGGTCATCAGCACACCGTCCTCCAGCAGGGCGAGGAAGACCTCGGGTGCGGACATCGCTTCCTTGCCGCGCCGCTCCATCACGGCCTGCATGTGAATCTCGTCAACGAACAAGATGTCGCGGTCCTCCATGACCTCGCGGAGGGCCAGCAGTGTCTCCATCGAGACGGGGGCGGCGACCTGGAACATGCGGCGACCCAGTTCGTTCGCGATGACGTTGGCGAAGGTGGTCTTGCCGGTTCCGGCCGGGCCGACCAGCAGCGCGTGATCCAGCGCCTCGTTTCGGGTGAGGGCGGCGGTGATCACGCGCTGCATGGCGGCTTTCGCCCGGTTCTGTCCGACGACATCGGCGAACCTGGTGGGTCGCAGCCGGTTCTTGGAGCTGGTCTCCTCGCCTACTGGTTGCGGCGCGGCCTCTCGGGCTGCCTGGGCGTCGGATTCTTCCTTGCTGAGGTTGCGGAGGCGCGCGTCGATTTCGCGCTGCTCGTCCTTCAGCTCGTGCAAGCGCCGCCGCACGGCGGCAGCCTCAAATGCGTGTGGGTCAAGTCCGGTGGGCATCTAACCCTCCTATGGTTGGTCGAAGCGTTGCATCATGCTACAGAAGATTTGCCCCGGTGGGTGGAGAAACCCACCGGGGAACGCGCACTACGCTTTGGGCATCAGCAACTGCTCCAGGGCGTCGTCCAGCAGGGTGACACCTGCGTTGAGGACCGAGAGCTTGGTGTCGAGCAGGCTCTGGTAGCGCTCGATGCCCTCTTTGATCCGCAGTCGCTCTGCCACGAGGTTCTTCTGGCGGTCGCCGCGAACCGGCGTGCCCGCCTTCAGGCGCTGGCTGCACTCGGCCAGGAGAGAGTCGATCTCGCCCTGCACGTTCTCCGTGTAGTGGCGCTGGATCATCTGCTTTTCCGGCGCGTCGGCCAAGCACGGGATGATGGCCAGCTCGGCGAGCCCGGCGCCTTTGTAGAGGCCGCGCAGCACCGACTCGATCGACTCCAGCGTCCCGTGCGAAACCTTCGGGACGAAGAACACACCCTTATTCTGGATGCGCGTTGAGTGATCGGCGATCAGGGTTTCTCGGATCGCGGCGCGGACTTTGTTGCCGGGAACTTTGGTCCCGTTGGCCTCGTACTCGGCGCGGATCACGTCACCCAGTCTCCGGAGTTCTTTGTAGAGTTTCCGGTCGTCCAGGGCTTCGTGTTTAATCACGCCGTCCTTGGCGGCGAAGGTGATTCGCATCGCCTTCGGATGCTCGATCAGGCGCTGATCTTTGTCGCGAACGAGCTGCGTGATCTGGTACACGCATTCCTCGCTGGACTCCAGCACCCGATCGACCTTGATCTCATGGGTGCGGTCTTCTTCGGTTCGACGCGACTCCACCGACCGGCAGGCAGCCATGAACACGTCGGCGGGGCGGCGCTGTCTGGGGACCAGGTTTTCGTCCAGTCCCTCAGCGAGCCAGAGGCGTCGCAGTTTGGTGGCGGAAACCGGCTGGTTCGGAATTGACACCAGCGCGATGTACCCTAGGATCATTTCGGTCGTCACGTCACCGCTGGGGGTAGCGGCGACTACGTTCTTGGCACGGCGCTTAGTCATCCTCCATTCCTCCTAGCTGATGTTGACGGCCAGTGCATCGGTGGCCGTGTTGGCTCCCGCGAGGTCATAGGCTGAGACGAGCGTGTCGCACATCTCCTCCTGGTATTTGCTGGGAGAGTCGCCGATCATCACACCGTGAATGCGAACGCCTTGACCGCGCAGGCTGTCTCGCAGCCTGGTGTCGTCGGCGCCGTATCTGTCGATGCCATCGCTGATGTGAACGATGTCGGCTTTGTTGAAAGTCATCGTGCCCGTCCAGTCCTGGGCGAGCTTGAAGGCGGGCGTTGCATCGGTCCCGCCATTGAAGAAGTGAGCGGCCATATCGACCACGGTTGCTGGGTCGAACAGTTCGTTGTGGGCGAAGGTCCACGTCTCTTGCTCGCCCGAGCTGGCGAAGCCGATGACGGCGGCGTCGCGCTTCTCTTTGCGAGCGATTGCGATCAGCGCCAGGGTGACGGCCGTGGCCCAGACGAGCTTCTGCCCGCCCATCGAGCCGGACTCATCGCGCAGGATGATCAGCGGTCCAAAGCCCGCCTCCTCCGTGCCCTGCTGTTGGTACTGCAACAGGGCTCGTTCCTCAAACCGGCGCATAAACTCCAGTTCGGTCGTCGGGTCGAGCAGGAGCATCTTCTCGCTCGGGAGTAGAAGCTCGGGCTCGTTGCCCAGCTCGACATCGACAACCTCTTCGCGACCTCCGGTGATCCGGCGAGCGCGTTTGAAGCGCATGTCGCGAAGGATGCGGCCGACCATCTCGGCGACCTGCATCAGCATCGGGTTTTCCTTGAACATCGAGGCAAGTTTGAGTGCGTCTTCGGGGTTCAGCTTCTGCCGTTCGCCCGGTCCAACGCCGGGCAGGCTGGCGATGAGCTGCGCGTCTTCCTTCCCCTGTTCGGCGGCTTCTTCCAGTCCGGCGGCGGCGGCCACGGTGACGGGCAGTTCGCCCATCTTTTCCATATTCTTGTGCAGCCGGGCCTGAGCGTTGTGCTTACGGTTGACGGCTTCGGTTAGTTCTTCCTGTTGTTCGGGAGTGATCTGGCCTTCCGCGTTGCTTACTTCTTCGCGTATTTCCTGGGCCTTTTCCTCCTGCCGTTCGACCGTCTGCTCCTGCTTCTCGGCCTCCTTCGCCTCCTCGCCCAGCTCGGCCATATGCTCGGCCAGCGTCTCCCGGACCTGTTCGCTCATCCCCATCGTGGCGAAGGCGGACTCGATCTCCTGATGGCGCGTGATCGGCCGGGCGCCGTTGAACTCGGTGGTGCCGATCAGATGCTGCATGACGCGACGGTTGACCTCACGCGAGGGCTTGATCTCGTCGGGGGTGAGGACTCCAGGTTCCTCATACGTATAGAGGGATTTGAACACGTCGCCGACCAGGTCTTCCCAGTGGGGGACGTACTCCTCGGAGCCTTCGCCGGTCTGCTCGATCTCCGGCGCGCGGTCGATCTCGGCCTTGAAGACTTTCGCCTCTTCGGCCATCTTGTCGAACATGCCATCGTCCATCTTCGATCGACGGACGGTGGACTTCTCGCGACGTTTGACACGGTTCGTGTTGAAGAGGTCGCTTATGAGGGTCATGTCAGAAGTCCATTCCCAGCGTTTTCCGCACGCTGCGGCGGTGGCGGTCGATCTCGGCCGCGATGGATTCCAGTTCGGAAGCGTCGTGCCCTTCGGTTGCCGCGTCCGCGATGTTCTGTTGGATCTCTTTGTTGAGGTTCGTCAGGGACGCCGCGAGCGTGGTCAGCTCGTTGACGACTTCCTTGTCGGGCTCGGTCGAGGAGTCGCTGGGCATCTTGCCCTGGGCGTCGCTGAGACGCTTCTGGAACTCCTCCAGGCTGGCCCGTGATCGAGCGGCCTGTTTGCCGATGGTCCCGGCGAAGTCGAGGGTCAGCTCCTGCGCGATCGTCAGCTCCTCGGGGTCGTTCCAGAGGATGTGCTCGAACAGACGCAAGTCCTCCGCTTTGACCTCGCCGCGCTCGCTCAGCAGCGCCATCGCCTGGCAGATTTTCACACCCTCGAACATGCGGCGTGAGGACAGGTGAAGGTTCTCGCGCTCGGCTTTCGACTGGAGTTCCGCAACCTTTTCCATGACACGATTCGGCACTTCGATGTTGGCGCTGGCCTCCTGGAGGAGTTCGATCTCCGGGACCGTCAGCGTAGTGTTGGTGGTGGCGATCGCTTCGCCTCGGTTGCGGGCGATCTGGCCGGTGAGGATTTCGCGGATGCCATCCTCGGTTCGGACGGGCTCCACGATGCGGCGGATGCCGAGCCGGTCGCTGAACGCGATCAGCTCCTCTTTGTCGTGGCCGGGAAGCTCGTTCGACGCGGCGATGATCGACCACAGCGGGACGGTGATGATCTGCCCGTCGTTTTCAAACAGGCGCTCGTTCGCCATCTTCAGCAGCAGGTTGAGGTTGACCGCGTTCGACTTGAAAATCTCATCCAGGAACGCGAGGTTCGCCTCGGGCAGCCGCCCGGTGGTGACGCGCCGGAACTTGTCTTCTTTCATCGCCTGGAAGCTGATCGGCCCGACCAGCGCGTCGGGCGGGGTCTGCTTGTTGAGCAGATGCGTGAAGAGGGTGGCGCCATCGACGTGCTTGAGGAACTGGTCCACCATCATCGACTTCGCCACGCCGGGAGGTCCGAGCAGAAGCATGTGGACCTTGGCGATGACGGCCGCGAGCAGCAGGTCGATCTCGACCCCGCGCTCGACAACCTCGTCCTTCATCTCGTTGCGGATGTCGCGGGTCTTCGCTACGGCTGCGGCGACGGCGGCGTCGGTCACGGTCATGGGGGTACGGCTCCTTTGGTCGAAGGTTGGGCGTTAACGCCCAACGGACGTTACCAGATGGTTGTATGGTCATGCAACAAAGCACGGTGAACGCCTAGAGCGCCAGGTCAAAGACCAACCTCGCGGTCGGCGCCAACCGGCCGTTCGCGTGTCGATGCCTGTTACCAACACCACTGAGAACGGACACGCGGTGAAGGGGATAGCCCTAGACGTTCACCCTGCTCTACGGCAGCTCGCCCTTAGAGAAACCGATACACGACCTCGCCGTTGGGGCGCTCGAAGCGAGTTGCTGGCGCCGACGCGCCGAAAGACAGTTCGATCGACTCGCGCAGCCGACTGACATCGACTCGATCCAGCTCATCTCCCTCCAACCATTCCACGTCGTAGTCCTCATAGGGGTCGGCGCTCATGACGGCACCACCGACCCCAATCGTGTAGATGGTCCCCCGGACGCGGATGCCGCTGTTGCCAGCGTCCTCGCCATCGGTGATGTGCTGGATGTTCGCTTCCAACTCGTATTGCTTGCATTCCCCATAGGGGCCTGGTTCGGTCTGCCAGGTCTCGGTGTAGGTGATCTCAGTGTTGGTCATGGGAATCACCCCTCACTTTCACGGACGCGCTTAACGGGTACCAAGCCCGCGAGCCATCTGCGCAGTCGAATGCGATCAGGCCACTGCCGCGGTCACGCACCACCCTCACTACCTCCTTTCCACTGTTCGTGTCGAACTCCCTGGCGCACTCGTCACACATCACGAGCGGCTGCCCGTCCGTGCTTTTCTGGAGAAGCTTGGCACCGCAGTTGGGGCAGGCAGAGCCTTCGGTGAGTGGCAGCTTGCCCTCGCTCGGCGGGGCGATCGCAACTAGCTCGGCACCCGAGCCGAGGTCGGCATAGATCCCGTCCTCGCGGACATCGAGGTCAACCGGCTCCCAGTCGTTCGTCTCAACCATCTCAGCGAGGTAGTCGCGCAGCTCCCGCTCGGTCATCTCGTCAGCGGTGGGGCTGATCCGGTCGTGGCAGATGGTGTAGGTCTGGGTGTCACGGGAACCAACCTTCCAGTCCTCGGCGACGAGGTAGTAACGACTCGGCTCATCGTTCGCGGGGTCGCCCGATTCGCCTTGGTAGAGAAAGACATTGGGCTCGCCGTCGTCGGTGCCGGTGGAGGCGTTGAGGTAGATAAGCTCTTGCCGATCGCCGTCGTTGCTGCGGACGACGTATCCGACTTGGCCGCGCGCAGTTGCGTACGGGATGTACGTCACGCTGTCGTCGGTGACAATCGCGGCGCCCATCCAGACGATCTCGGCATCGCAAAAGACCTCGTAGTTGTCGGGTCCCAAATTGAAGCTATCGGTCATGAGGTCTCCTCGTCCAGTAGGTAGGCGCCTTCGGTGTCCAGTTCGGCGAGCCGGTGAGTGGCGATGGCGACCAGGTCGCGCAGCCATTCGGCGTTGTTCGCATTCGCCTCTCGACAGACCTCATGGAGGAGCAGGATCGGTGAAGGCGCCCCGGCTACACGCTCAAGCGATGGCGCCCGGACCCACGAGATGATCACATGGGGGCGGTCATAGCCGGATGTGTAAGGAATTTTCGTCAGCGTGCCATTCTTGCAGGTGATGCAGGGCTTACCATCCACATGGAGGCCGAGCTTCGGGGCGCCGCAGTTGAGGCAGATGAAAAGCTCAGCGGGCATCGTCGGCCTCCCGGTTCACACGGCGGATGGCGACCTGCTCGCTCGGCAGAATCCGGCGTTCCAGTTCATTGATCGCTGGACCGATGTAATCCTCGTAAAGGCGGGCGGGTTCGTTACCCTCCTCGTCCTCCAGGAAGTCTGCAATCTGTTCGCGCGTCAGCTCGCCGCGCGCCTCCAGGATCAGGAAGACCTGCTCCATGATCGGGTCGGCGGTGAGCCGGTGCGGCACGTTGCCATCGGCCTTGCGGACCAACTTGGACTCGGTGCAAAAACTGAAGCCGAAGTCACCGGGTCCACATAGGGCGGCGCGACCCTGGATTACGTCCAGCTTACAAACCTCCATGAGATCGCCGTCGAGCGCGCGGACTTCCGCCCCAACCCAGTCGGCATATTCGCTCAGTTCGATCTGGAGTTCCTGCATGGCTTCGCGGATCTGCGAGTAGAAGTCCTGTTCGGCGGCGCCGATTGCGCCCGTCGCCTCGAAAGCGAGGGTGAGAAACCTGACTGCGTCTTGGCCAAGGTCGAATAGGCATTCCGGGTCCCAGTCCTGCGTGCCGTCAACGGCCATCCAACCCGATGATCTACCGGCGCTGTAGATCGTGTTAAAGCCGTTCTCGGCGGCGAGTAGTTTCGCGTCGTCCCACCAGTTCTCCTGGGCACGCTGTTCGCACGCCTCGGCGACGGCGTCGGGCAGCGCGTAGAGAGCGATTTGAACGTCAGCGGGCATCGTGTGGCGGACCAGTTCTGCCTTGACGTTGACTGCCCACATATTGTCCTTCAGGTTGATCAGCACGCTATCGCTGCCGTTCGAGACGCGCACGTCCCGGCCTCGGAAGTAGCTGTTGGGCTTGGTGTTGAAGGTGTACCTAGTCATCGTTCGGTCCTTTCACGAGTAGGCGAAGTCCCGATTTGCCTACGTTCAGGTCGAGCCAGCCCCGGCCAACTCGCACCGTCCACATGGAGGGCTTCGCGGGCCAGTGAAAGAGGTTGATCGTGATTGAAATACTGCCCTTCATCAGCGAAACCTCCGTTCGAGATAGCGGCGCTGGCGGGCGCGGCGATCGAGAAGGCGACGATTGCGGCCAGAGCAAAAGCGCCGCATCAGTCCAGTTCTCCTTCCAGGTCGGCGCTCCAGATGGCAAGTTCTTCACCGTGTTCGGTGGCGAACTCCAGTTGGCGCGGCGTGTAGTCCTTGAAGAACTCCGCATCGGTGTCACCCGGCTTGCAAGACAGGAAGCCGAGCAGGTTCGCGAGCGTCAGCTCATCGTCACCGGCAGCCGCGCCGGGCGAGAACTCTTCGCCCGTGAAGACGATCTCCCACACCGGCAGCATGGCCAGTTCCTGGCCGAAGGCGTCACCCATCTGGTCTTGCATGGTGTCGGGCGCGCCGTTCGCCCTGGTCAACTCCAGGACGCGCTCGCGATCGAGGATGCAGAAGCGGAAGGCGAGCACTGGCCAGCCGCGCCCGTCCGTGGTCTGCGTGTCCCAGGTTTCGACCATGTAGTCGTCGCGGGTCCAGGTGCCCAGCCACTCCAGGCGGTCGGGGTTCGAGATGCCGTCGCCGAACGGGAGGTCCAGCGATTGCGAACTTGCGAACTTGCGCTCGATCACGTCCATCGGGTCAACTCCTAACGTGCGTTGAGGTTTTCTTCGGCAGCCGTTTGAGCGGCTGCCTTGGTCGGTCCCATCCCGGCGGCCAGTTCGGTGCCGTCGTCGTCGGTAAGCACGCACTGGTAGCAGCCGGGGAAGGGGAGCCAGTAGAACTTCGTCTTGGCTGCCATCAGACGCGCGGTTCGCAGGCGGCTTCAAAGCGCTCGCGATCGAATTTCGGGTTGTCGGAGTGGAAGGCGTCACCGAGCCGGTCGATGATCGCCTCGGCGACAACGTCGGAATCAACCTCAGTCCCGTTGAATTCGCTCCAGCCACGACTGACGGCGTCGGCGATCATGTCATAGTGCATCCGGCTCAGCAAGGTGGCTCCTCTCCAAGGCGTTCGACATCGAGTTCATGTAGTCGCCGCTCCAGGAAGGCGGCGGCGTCGCGCAGCGCTTCGGGGTCATCAGGCAAGCCCATAGCCACTTCCAGCGCTTCGCGGGCGCCCCGTCGAGGGTTCCCACATCCGGCGACAAGCGCAAGCGAGGGAGTGCGGACCCAGACATCGAGCCGGTGCGGCAGGTCGTAGTTGTTCCGGAAAGGGACTGGCGAATAGGAATCCGCCTGAATGCAATTCGGGCAGGTTTCCCCCGACATTGAAAGCGCGCTCGTTCGACCGCAGCCGCTGCATTGGAGAAGGTCGCCGGGTGCCATCAGGTGCTCCGGGCATAGTAGCCCTCACCCTGGTAGTTGACTTCGACGTAATCGGCCGTCAGCGCGTCGGCGGCGGCCTCCCAATCGATGTAACTAAGCGGCCAACCCTCCTCGCCGCTGATCGCGCCGATGTCCTTGGCCAGCTCGCGGGCTAAGTCCTCGAATTCCCACGTCGGGATCATGGTCTCGCCATGGTTGAACTCGCTGACCTCGTCTTCGATCGCCTTGATCTCATCGAACTCTTCGCGGTCCTCGCGGGTCCAGGGCGTCCAGTCCTCGCTTCCCTCGTTCGCGGGATCGTGTAGAGCAAGCAGCTCATCGCGTCGCTCGGCAAGGTCGCGGGTGTCGATGTAGCTCATGAAGGTTCGCTCCCCTCTGCGTCAAGCGCCCGGATTAGGTCCTCGATGGTTGAGAACTGCTCCTGGGCGCTTTCGACCGTCTTGAAGTCCCTGAGCAGGACGAAGCCCGCGCTGTCAGTCCCGACGATCCATTGCTCAATGCGAGCGTAGTGCCCATGCGTGTCGGCCACTCCGCATTCCTCATCGGCTAGGCCATCGGTGACCAGGTCGTCCAGCGCGGCGGCGAGAATGCGATCCTCGGCGCGCTCGTACTTGCTGGACTCTGAGCGGGCGGTTAGCTCCGTTCGCCGTTTCGCGGCCAGCTCGGAGCTATAGGCGAGGCTGATTGCCTTGGCGATGATGTCTTCGCGGTTCATTCCCGGCTCCTTTCCTGCTGCCGTTGAAGGATAGGCCGGAACCCGCCCGAAGGCGAGCCCGGCAGGTTCGCGCACGTTCGATGCAGCGCCAAGCTCCGTAGGCTCGCGCACCGGGGGCTAGAGGTCGCCGAAGGCAACATAGGTCGGTGGAAAAGTCGGGTTGACGCTGCATCCAACGTGCGTTCGCAGTTTAGCTCGTTCGCTTGTTCAAGCGGTTCGCGCGACTCTGCGAAACAAGGAAGTGAAGCGGCGTGATTTGCGAGCTTGAGAACGGACGGTGATCGGCACGTTGACCGCACCACCACGATGTTCGATCGGCAGGCAAATCACGCCGCGAGCGGAAGGCGGAAGCTCGTACCGGCCGTTCGTGTACGTGGAGTCCGGTTGCATCGCTTGGCTCCTTCCGAAGTTGATCGTTCGATGCGCCACCACCCGTGCAGAGCGCTCTGCTGTCCCCCGTGCTGATTGAGGGAGTCTGCGTGCGGCGGCGCATCCAACGATCCGTTCGCAGTTCCTTTTCGGGCGCCCGTTCGCTAGGGGGGCGAATGGCGCCCGAAAAGAAACTGCCCTCACGAGGAGGGCAGCTCCTTGGCCAACGCGGCGACTGCTGCGAGCGGCATCGCTTTGATGCGCCCGCCGCCTGAGGGCGTGTACTCGGCGAACAGGTACTTGCTGTCGCCTTTCTGCGAGGCGCGCTCGACCACGCTGACCTCGCCCATGCCGCCGACCGCGTACGGGCCTGCGACGACGACACCCTCACGGGTGCGCGGCTGCACGGTGGCGGCCTGCTCGGTGGCGGCCTTGACCGCGTCTGCGAGCCTGTTGGGCGCGGGCGGCGTGGCCGTCTGCGTTGCGGTTGCGGCTTTGCTCATTCGTTCGTCTCCTTGTGCGCGTTTACGGTGCGGGTCGAACTCAGCGCGCGTCAGGTCATAGAGGCGTTTCCGCTCAGATCTGACCGCGCGCTCAGTTCGCGTTCGCCCGTTCGTTCGTGCGTTCGCAAGCGCTTAGGGGCGAGCCCGGCGCGCCGTGGCGCGCGCCCGAGAAAAAATGCGTGGGCGCGCCCGAGAAAAAATGGCCGGATGTTCTAATCAAAATTCACTAGATCATCCGTCCAGATGCGGGGCCGAACGCGGCGAGTGCCGCGACGACCACGGGAGATAGTCGCCGACCCGTTACCGGGCGGCGATGCCGCGTCCACGGCGTGGCCGGGACGCGGTGAGCGTCCGGCGTAACCGTGGGATGCGACAAGGGATAGTCACCGGCCCGTTACCGCCCGCACAGAGCCAAGCGCGGCGAGCGGCGTCCCGCGCCTGGTCGAGGAGCCCGCCGCCGGTAACGGCTGGCCGACTATGGAGCTGAGTGAGTGGAAACACCCGACCGGCGCCGGGCGGTAGCTAACCCCGCCGCCCGGCCCGGTAACGGGTTGCCGACTATCTTGATAACGCCCAACATCCGTTGAGACCTATTGACAACGGGCGCGGGCGGTTTCAGACTGGGGCAAGAGCCGCACACACTCAACCGAACGGGGTTAGCAATGTCTACCGACCTTTTCACCAAAGCAGTCGCCAATTCAGCCGAACAGGGCCGCGACGAATCCCAGCACGAGGCCGCCAAGATCGGCGCCGCTGCTGAGCGCAAGCGGTTGGAGGAATCCGAACTCGCCGCGAAGGCATGGGGCGAGAGCGCCGACCGCAACGGCCGGGCGGTTTCATGGCAGCGCCGAATCCGCGTGGACGGCGAGGTCCGTCACGTCACGATGTGGGAGCGCGACGGCGCATACTCTGAGCGCGCATTCCTGCGACTGGCCAACCGGGCGGCAGCGCAAGCCGTCCCCGGCGGCTGGAAAAACGGCGAAGCGGTCGAGTCGGTGGCCGCTGAGATCGTCGCCCGCGTGATGACCCGGACCTGCGGCCGGATGCCCAAGCGCGGCAGCCTGGCGACCTCCGACCGAGCCGCCGATCCCGATTTCTCTTACCTGGTCAGCATGGGGCGATTTGCCGCCGCCGATGCTCTGGGGGGCGCTGCTGCTGGCCTCTCCGCTGAGGTCGCGCCGATGGCCGCTGGCGAGGGTGCCGGCGTCGCCGATCTGGCGAGTCTGGCTGCCGAGTCACTGGCCGCCGCTGAGAGCGCCCCTGACGCCGACCGCTACCTGGCCGAGTCACCCACCGCCGAGCACTGGTCACAGCGCCCGGTTGCCCAGTGGGCGTCTGTGGACTGGACGTGGGCGGAATCACTGGCCGACTCATGCGCCCTGGTCCTGACCCCCACCACCACCACCGCAGTGCGGCGCGTCGCCATCGAGTGCGGCGAGCGCACCCGCGCGGTGGAGGCCGCGATCGTCTGCGCCATCAGGCCCGCTGCCCTCGCCGCCGAACTGGCCGAGGCGGGCTACGGGTCCAGCGCTGGCGCTGTCCGCAAGGCGGCGTCTCTGGGGCGCGGGATTCTCGCCGATGCTCTGAGGCGCATCCCCACCACCCCGCGCCACTGGAGCGCCGCCGACTGGCGCATGGTGGAGGCAGTGGCCATCCTCTGCGACCTGGAGCAGGCCGAGCGCGAGCGGGCACACGTCCTGGAGCAGGCGCCGCCGAGCTACAAGGCGCCGACGCTGCCCGACTACCTGCCCTCCCAGAAGGTCGACCCCGACGATCAGGTCTGGGAGACGCCCGCCGAGTTGATCGGCTATCCGTCCGGCGCCCTGGAGGCGTAGCGGAATCTCGCCGATCATCTACGTGTACCCACCGCCAACCGAAGGGAACCCACCCATGAGCCGACACACCGAACTAGCCGTCGATATGACCACCGTTGCGGGACGCGCGGGCTTGAGCGCCCGGCTGCGCCCGGCCTCTACGTTTCAGGATCGGATAGACGCCTGCGTGGCGGATGCCGATCGCGTGGTGGCGCGGCGGATGGCCGCACAGCTGGCCTTCCTGCCGCTGTCAGAGCGCGCCAGCGCCGCTCGGCGGCTGCATTTGATCGAGGGTGGGGGAGAGAGGATTTCAGGCTAACGGGGACGAGCATTCACGCGCGCGCAACTATCCGGTTGCGCGTCGCCGCTTCTCCCCGATGCGCGGCGGCTGACTCCGCTCGGGAGTCGCCTGCCCTACCCCCCCTTCTCGGTACCCACTTTTGGGTAGCGAAACCGCCCACAACACACCCACGCGCACACCACCCCCGAAAAAATCGATCCCCAAAAATTGAACCTGCCCCGCTAACTTAAAGCTAGCTTCGTCCCCCTTCTCCAACCCGGCTCGACCCCTCCGAAACGGCGCAGCTCCCCGAGAAAGACCCGAGCTTCATCTTCCAATAGCCGCTGAACCCTCTGAAACCGTAGGAAAACCTTGCAGATTGCTGGGTAGAGCGGGTCGGCGAGATTCTTGCGACGAATTCGTCCACTTTCCTGGTACCCTGCCGTCGTTCGCTGGCTCGCCCATCCGATAACACGAGCCCCAGCGGTCGGCAGGATTCATAGGTCGGGTAGGGGCGAGAGCCCGGCCGTAAAGTTTCATCAGACCCGGAACCCCCAGCTAGGCAAGCGAACGGGCTGAGCGTTCGTCTTCACCACTTGACCAATGATTGAAAGGCTTTCAGTGACGGAGAATTCTGCCCCTCGTTCTCGCCGGGCGTTCATCACGGTGAACCCGTTTGTGCCGGACGGCGAGATTCGCGTCGGCGGCACGGTGATCCTGACCCGTGCGGCCAGCGACGAGGAAATCGGATTCGCGGCGACAGCGCGGCCGGTGTCGGTTCACGACGAGAATCACGCCCAGAGTCTCGAACGCGGTCTGAGGGCGCAGGGGGTCGAGTGCAGACGGCAGGAGTGGGCGCCGTCGTGGAGAGGTCGAGCCGATGACCGAGGTTAAGCGCATCGACATCGCAGAATTCCGCGCGCTCGGGTTCCTTCAGGAGGCCAACCGACTGTTCTTCCATCCCCTCGGGCTGGGGCTGGAGGCCGTGGCCGAAAAGTGCCCGGTCTGCCTGGGGGGCGGGGAGGAGATGATCAAGGGCGAGGACCGGCGAGCGAAGGGCGTCCCGTGCGAGCGCTGCCACGGCTCCGGGCAGGCCGAGCGCCTGGGCGGCGTCTGGGACTACCGCCAGGACGCCGAGGGCATCTACTACGACTTCGCAGAGGCGACCTGGTCCCCCTACGTGGTGGACGCAGGCGCCAAGGCGGACTACGTTGCGGCCGAGATGTTGCGGCACGCTCCGGCGCGCGAAGCGCTCTTTGGCGACGGCGTCGTGGTCGAGCCGCTGCCCGCCGAGGACCAAGCTGACCAACCACAATCAAAGGAGAGCAGCAAGTGAAGATCAACGTCCGGCACGAAAGCGCCCAGGAGGTAGCCGAGGAGACTCAGTCCCACCCGGCGAGGACCTGCGTCTGGATCGTCGGCGACGACGGCGAGACGCAGGACACGGCCTACCTCGAACCCGGCCAGGCGCTGCCGATCGAGATCGAGATCGACGCCGTGGTGGACGCGTACACGTTCGGCCCGGTGGGTCCCATCGAGGTCCCCGTAGCGGCCGAGGAGGCGCAGGCGGCCGAGGGCGGCGAAGGCACGCCGATCACCTAGGCGCAGGACCCGGACTAGATCGCAGCAACACAGACGGGGTCGTCCCTTTCAACGCCGGGGCGGCTTAAACGACCCGGCTTAGCGGGGCGCCCGACCGGACTCGGCGGCCTCCCCCCCGGGGTCGATACTCCGGCGTAGGCGCGTAAGGCCGAGAATCGCGCCCAGCTTCGACCAACCAGTGAAAGGACACGAGATGCCCGACTACGCCATCACTGTCTCCATCGAGGGGCTGCCGCCTAACGACAACGAGTACGACGAGGACCGCTACCTTGCGCAGTTTTTCCGAGTCGAAGTTGAGCTGGTGGAGCTGTGGAAGACCGGCGCTCGGGCCGAGAACATCGAAGAGGCCATCTCGCAGGCCCTGACCGAGGCGGTGATCGGATGACCGGATCGGATCACACCGCCCAGCCGCCGTTCCCCATCCCCAGCGGCTCGCTGACTTGGGCGCCGCCCGGCGCGTCGATCGGGTTCGTATGGCCGCCCGAGAGCGACGACATCCAGTGCTGGGCGGTGGACAGAGACCCCGGTACCTTCCTGGTGGAGCTGCCGGGGTTTTCGATCGCCGCTGGGGCGGAAGGCGACAACGAGGCGCTGGAGCGTGACCGGGCCGCCTTCATCGCCCACGTCAAGGACTTCCTCGGTTTCCCCAAGTGGTATCGGCCCTCGCAGGTTCTGATCCTGGAGGCGCCCAGTGCCCAGGATGACCTCGATCTAGAGGAGATCAAAGCCATCGAAGTGTTCCAGGGCTCCTTGAACCTGTTCGCCGCCGCCGATGAGGTCTACATCTTTCGGGGTACTGAGGCGGCGACGTTGAAGCACGCCGATCGTGCGCCCGAGGATGTCCGCGTCGCAATCCAGAGGAGGAGCTGACAGTGAAGCTGAAGCGCGTCGAGCCCGAGATTCCACAGGAGCGAGTGAAACATGAATTGCCCGAGTCCCTTCGAGCCCTCGCCGAAGAGTTCAACGAGCGTGTGGGCTTTTCTTCTTTAGTAGAGATCGCCCTGTATGTCGGTCCTGGCCGCGCCGTCCCGCGCCGTCAGTGGTGCCTGAAGATGCACGTGGCCTCGGCCCTCTGGTTTGGCACCGATCTGGAAAAGATGATCGAGGCGGCCAAGAAGCACAACTGCATCTTCATCAAAATCGACCAGCACAACGCCGCGCACTTCACGGAGGCCGTTTGATGGCGGGCATCCAGGACCGCCTACACGCCGCGCAGGCGCTCGCTGAGGCCGCCGAGGCGCGCTACGAGTCCACCGAGAACGTCCACGTCGCGATCCAGAGGCGGACCTGATGGCGCCACCGCGAGAGTTGCCCGAGACCCTGCGGGCGCTCGCCGATGCGGCGGGCAACAAGCTCGGGAAGGTCAACTGGCCGGTGGCGATCATCAACGCCGTCTGGGACGCCAAGGAGACGCCCGAGGGTGAGGACGGGCTCGGTCAGACCCACGCCCTCGATCGCGTCGAGGCGATCCTCGCGGAGGTTCTGGGTATGGAGATCGGCGAAGCACTTTCGGTCAATGAAATGGTCGCCAGGCTGAAGGCGATGCGGAAGGGACGGCAAGTGACCTGCCCGAAGTGCAAGACCGTCGCCATCGTCCACGCCGCCGGTCTTGACACCGGGGAGATGAACTTCTGCACCAAGTGCGGGACCAGGCTGCTGCCGGATGACGCCCGAGTTCCGATCCCGCTTGCCCTCGTTTCCTTCGCGGAAGAGGTGCGCGAGAAGTCACCCGAGTACGTGGTGGCGCTCTCGATCGGCCCCGGTGAACCGGACTGGGCGGTGCGGGTCCAGCACCCGACCGGGCGCTTTGACCGCAAGCTGATCGAAGAGTTCAGCGCATTGGCGAGAGAATACGGTTGCGTCGGCGAGTACATACACCTACAGCTCGCCCCACAGGACATATTCACGATCTGGGTCCGCGAAGGAGATGGTGTTTGATGACCGAGGAAGCGGGCTTCATCGGTTGGGAGGACGCCCTTGTCCTAACTCCCGACGAGCGTCAGGAGATAGCCAGGGTCGTCATCTCGGCTATCAGCCGGGTCTCGGCTATCAGCCGGGGCGCCGACGAGCTTGTGATCGCCTATGCGCTGGGCCGGATCGCGGCCGAGGCATCGGAAGACGCCGGGGCGCCCGCGATCGACCTGAAAGCGACCGCGTTGAGGGCCATCACCCACTCCATTGGCTTGGCACGTCGAGCGGGCGCGAGCTGGAACGAGATCGCCAGCGCCCTACCGAACCCGCAAGAGTGGGAGGACTGATGGCCCGCCTGGACAACCGCCCAGACAAACCAGGGGCGCCCGGCTTCCGCATCCGCACCCTGACTGCGTTTATCGCTGTCGATGAGGAGGACAACAGTGAGGGTGTGGTCGCTTGTACGAACCCGGTCACCGGGATGACCGAACCGCTGATCGGCGCCGACGACGCGCGGATCATGCAATACCGGCCGCTCGCGGAAAGGTTTGTGAAGGCGACGGGCACCCCGATCACGCTCGTCCGGTTCACCGTTCGCGAGGACGTGGAGACGTTGCGATGAGCGAAGCACCTTGGGAGGTCCGCGCCGAAGCGGCGGGTTCGATCGTTGACATCCAAGCGAAGGCGCTGAAGGCCGCGCTGACGGAGTCGAAGCCCGACGTTCGTGCCGCCTACATACGGATGGCCGAGGCCGCCGAGATGGCCTTTGCCCTGGTCGTGCCGGAGGTAATCCAAAGCGCCATGAGTAAGGAGCATCTTCTCCCCGATCCGAGCGCCCAGGTTGGCGGCGTCGAGCCATACTCCACGGACGACCCCCTCGTCGTTCTCCTCTACCTGCTCCTTCGTGACCATCTGCACGCCGGGATTTTCGAGAGACTGATCAGTGAACTTGGCGATGGCGGCAGCTCCCTGACGAACCCCTACCTCGGCCAGTATGCGGTTAACATCGCACAGCGACTCCGCGAAGACCGGGGTACGCCGATCCCCAGCCTCAGCGAGGACGAGGCCACCGCGATCAGTGACTGCGTCGCGGTGGCGGCGCGCATCGGCGCGGCCTTCGAGTTCTACGGCGGCATCGAAGTCCACAAAGCCGCTCGGAAGGCGACTGACGCCCTCGACCGACTCGGCATCCAACACGAGACGGAGGTTGAGGATTAGATGGCGCTCAGCAAGGCAATAGGACCGCTCGAACGGCTGGTGAAATGGCGGGTGGTGTTCGCGGGCTGGCAGCTCGGGACCCGTTACAACCGTGACAAGGAGGACCCCGAGGCTCAGGCGGTTCGTGACCATCGCGAGGTAACGATGATCATGCGCGCCGAGATTTCAGCGCTGGTCGCGCTGCTGGTGGAGAAAGGCGTCATCACCGAAGAGGAGTTCGACGCCGCGCTCGCTGCTGAGGCAGAGCAGTTGAGCGAGGACTTCTCCAAACGCTTCCCCGGAATGCGCGCCACCGACATCGGCATCACGGTGGACATCGCCGAGATGGAAAAACACGGTACGATGCGCGGGTGGCTGCCGTGACGCTCGCGGACGCCGCCTTCTTTGTCTCGTTGTTCGCCTTCGTCACCACTATCGCTCTGAGCGTGGTTTACGCCCGCGCGGTGAGGTCGCAACAGGCAAAGCTGAAGGAAAAGGACGAGGAGATCGTCAATCGGCTCGATCGGGCGGCGCCGTTCATGCGCCGAGTGCTGGAGCTGGTCCAGGATGTCGAGAGAGTCGCCGAAAACCTACGTCAGCAGACGTCCGCCGGGGCGCGACAATGTGGCGATGAGCTGCGTGCCGCCACCGCGAGGTTCGCGGGGCGGATTGAGCCTGAGGAGGTAGTCGAGGTCGCCCATGCTGGTGACGAGCCCGCCAGGCCCGAGCCCTCGCAACGCTGGGAGCTGATACCGGGAGTGACGATCACCGAGGCGGGTAGAACGGTGGGCCACCACATCGGCGTGCCGGTTGACCACGTCCGCGCACTGGTTGAGGCCGTTGACCTCAGGGTCATGGCCGACCCCAAGCAGCGCTGCCTCGCCGAAGGCACCCTGGCCGAGCTGCGCCAGTGCATCGCCGAGGTTGACCGCAGAGAGCAGGAAGACACGAGATGGAGGTTGAAGAATCATGAGTGACAGCACGGGAAACGCCCCTTCGAGGGTGGAGGACCTTCGACGGGGCCTCGAAATTATCCATAACCTGGGTGGAGTCGGCCGCCCCGACCCCGACTGGCCGCTCGCGATCGCCTGGGCCGTGGACCAAACGAATGACGGAACTGCCAACGAGCGTCGGAACTTAGTCCTGAAGGCGATCGCGATCCTCCTCGGCGTCGAGCCCGGCGAGGCCCTGACTATCCCCGAGATGATCCGGCGCCGCACGCTGCCCGAGCGGCTCTTGCCGATCTTGGACGAGGACCGCTACGAATTCACCGGACTCCGGCTCCGAGAAATGCTGTTCGAAGTCGCGGGCACCGCCAGTGGTGTGTTCCTCCGAGAAGACCCCGATAAGGTGATGCCGTTGAGCGAGGTCGCCAAGGCCGTTCAGGGCTGGGCCATCGTCAGGGCCGAGATGTTCGCCGCCGCGCACCAAGATCTGGCCGATGGCTGACGTTAGGCCAACCCAGGATGAGATCTGGTCGGCAGGCGACTCCCGAGTGAAGGTGCTGTGCGTCAGCGGCGATCGGGTAACGCTTGAACGGACGGCCGGGGCGCCCAACCATGTCCTGCACAGGACCTTCATCTGTTCGATCGCCCAACTGAACGCCGCCTTCACGCTCGATGCCGCGCGGACCAAGGCAGGCTCGCCATGAGATGGCTTGGCCTGTTTCTAGTAGGCGTTGTCGTCGGTGCCGCCGGAATGCTCGGCCTGGCCTGGGCGGTAGACGCATACGAGGAACGAACCGGCACAAACGTCTACCCGCCGACGCCGCGCCAGTGGGGGGACTGATGACCTACCGGCCCATGACCGACGACGAGATTCGGTACTACGCCGAAGGGCTCAAAGAGGCAACGATCCTCTTCTTCGACCTTGCTCTGGGTGAGAACTCGGCGGGCATCCTGACGCCCGAAGAGTTCAGCTGCCTGCTCTACAGCGGGCCGCTACCCGACGAGCTGCGCAAGTGGCTGAAGCAATCTCGCGAGCGGGCATACGATGGTGCCCTGCGGGCTCAGGTTGAAGCCAGCGGCCGCGCAGTCAGGGATGCAGAATGACTCGGGAATCCAGCCTCAAAAAGCGTATCCGTGCCCGGATGAAAGAGACGGGCGAGAAGTTCACCCAGGCGCGTCGAGCCGTCCTCGCTGAAGACGAGGCTGCGTTCGAGCGCGAGCAAGATCGCCCGGATCACAGTGGCGATCGCAACATTGGAGAAGACCAATGATCAAACGCCTGTTCAGAGTTATGTTCTCACCCACCGAGCCTTCCCAGCGCCGACCCGCGCGTCAGATCGCGCTGGAAGCCCGGCGTATCGAGGCGGCGACAAGGCGCTAGTGGCGACGCAGCTCTCAACTGGAGGCAGCGTCAGGGTCGAACGTGAGGATGGCGACGCTTGTCAACGCTTCGGCTGCACCGGGCTTCTGCACCCTCACGGCAAGATCCGGGGTGAAGATGTCATGGAGTGCAGTGGTTGTCACTTCACCTTCGCGACGATCTTCTCGCTTCCCGCCGGTCCACCGCATGGACAGGGCGAACCACCAGAAGTGACGATCCCCTCTGTCGTCATTGAGCGGTTCGCGCGACTGCTGCTGCAACGCAACCAGGAAATCGCAGTCCCGAACCCGAACGACCGCACGAGCTTTGAGGACCTGCCGCCGAATCTCCAACGCGGCCACATCAAGGATGCCGAAGCCCTGCTCACCCCGATATGGACTGAAGTCGCCGACTGGTTCGGTTTCTCGCTCGATGATCGAGAAAATCAGCAAAACGCGGGGAATGCAATCAGCGAGATCGCCATCCCCGCGCTAAAACACTGTGAGGAGCATTACAACTACGGAGCCCGCGCACGCCGCTTGCTCGAAGCCGCGATCGGAAGTGAGGCGGGATGATGGCGGGGGAGCTGTATGAGCGTTTCCAGGAGCTTTCCAAGCGGTTCGACGCCGTCCAGGAGGAGGTCATGCGCCTCATGCGCCCGCCGTTCAACCAGGACCCGGACATCTCGATGCGAAACCAGATTATTGGCTACCTGAAGGGCAAGGCGAACGTCAGGGAAGACGAGGCTGCCAACGCACCAAGTTCAGACGCTCGTCAGGAATTGACCGAACAGGCGGCGACGCTGCGGTTGGCCGCCGACGATCTCGAACACGAACAGGAGGGGAAATGACCACCCGAAAAGACGACGATGCCCTGACCGAGTTTCAGAAGCAGGCGCTCGGACGCACCGATGCCCTGACCGAGCCTCAGAAGCAGGCGCTCGGACGCACTATCGACAATGCCTACCGTCGAAAAGAGTGGGACGGCAACATGCGGAAGCGGCCGAACCTCTGGAATTGCTCAGGACCGACGGCGATCGCGCTGGTCCGCAAGGGGATGGTCGAAGAAGTCACCTCAGGTGGGTACCGAACTGTGTTTCGGCTCACCAAAGCTGGTGTCGAGGTCGGCACTGCCGAGGCGACCAAGACGCTCGCCAAGCACCCCCAGCTTCTTGCGCAGGAGGAGCGCGATCGCAAGAACAAAGAGTCGAACGAACGCAACCGGAGGATCGCCAAGATTGTCGAGCCTTTCCGGGGAATCAAAGTGACCAGCGAAAAGAAGAAGGTGTCACTCGCCGCGTTACTGGAGAAGGAACTACAACGCGAACAGTATCGCGGTAGGTCCAATGCCTCACTAGACGACAAACAGTGGGAGCAACTGGGCGAGCAGATCGAGACGCTGCGGTCATGAAAACGCGGATCAAAATCGTCCTCGCCCCCATGTGGGTGAAGCCGGGCCAGATGTTCGTCCTGGATGCCCGCGAGGCCAGGGTTGGCTTCGACCCCGCCCCGCACCTGGAGTTCCTTCGCGACCTGCTGCAACCCGAAAAATGGATTGTGGTCGGAAATGAGGAGAACCGTGACCGCCTGGTCGAGGCGATTGTGGCTTCAGACGATCTGGAGCTGGTGGAATGATCGAGCTGGACCCGAAAAAGACTCCGCGCGAACTGACCGTCGATCGGGTCGCCCAGGCGATGTATGAGTCGGTGAAAGCTGCCAGCTCGAAAGATTTGCCGGAGCGTTTCACGGAGATCGAGCCGCACAGCGTCGAGCGCTACCGACTGCTCGCGGGCGCTGCCGTGGAGGCACTGCCTTACCCAGCAGAGCTGCTTGCTGACCTCGCGTGGCAGCTCGCCTACAAGTATCAACACCCTGGTAGCTTCGTTGACGGTGTCAGGGGCACCTTCGAGAACTACGTCGAGGAGATCGGCAAGGAGTTCGCTGACGAGATCGTCCTGAAGGCGGCGAAAGAGCTGTGAGCGACTTCCCGCGCATTGCCGAAGAACTTGGTGTATCCGAGGAGACCGTTGCCAGGATCGTGGAGGCGCTGGGGGTCGAGGACGACTTCTACCCGACGACGCCGCGAGAGGCGCTATTGGCGGTCCTGATTGCCCTTCGCGAAGTGCCCATGCGTCCGCCCGCCCTGGTTTTCCGCGACATCGAAAACTGGGCCGACAAGGGGTTGCGAGGCAACGAGAGCTTCTTGCTGACCGACGCCCTCGCCGATCGCCTCGCCGAGGCCCACGGTCTGATCAAGCAGATAGGCCACGAGCCGCCATCGCTACCGCCCGACCTCGAAGCGATGGTCGAGCGGCGCTGGAGGACCCGGTGACGATTCTCAAGGACGGGCGTACCTATGACACTCTCGAAAACTTCCAATGGCCGTTCCTGGTTTGCGGCCCTGGTGACGGCAAGCCTGTCCCGGATGCGAAGTGCTGGGATCAGAAAGAGATCGTCGTTGGCGAGGAAACGTACATCCGCCGACGATGGTCTTCGGTTGGCGCCCCTGCTCGGGTCGTCTGCTTCGTTGCGAAAAAACTGCCGAAAGAGCGGTATTGGCCTTACCAGCTTCACCGTCGTATCTACAACTCGCATCCCGAGTTGGCAAAGATGGGCACGATCCTCATTGACACCAAGACCAAGCAAACCCACGTCGCTGACCTCGACCTGGATCGAGATGCTGAAGAGTTCGGGCCAACCGGGCGCGGCGTCGCTGGTCGAGAGGGCGATGAGTCCGCGACACCGAGAAGAAGCAGCGCTGATGAAAGCCGCAAAAGCGACACTTAGAAAGAAGGAGTAACGATGCCCCAGAAGGTTCCCGCCAAAGAGGTCAGCACCGCCGACATGGTGGAGATGATTCTCAGGTACGTCGAGTACCTGGGTGGCATCGTCGCCTTCGTGCGCAAGGATTCTGACGGTACGAACGAATGGGTGATCGCGGCCGAGTTCGGCAAGGAGGCAGAGGACAGCCCGATGGTCGGCGGGGGGGCCTACGGGTCAGGCCCCGACCTTCGGGTCGCAGTCGAACAGGTCGCCAGCGACTGCGGGCTGATCGAGCGCGAGGAGGCGAGTGGTGACTGAACTTCGCTCCGACCTGCCGCCGCTGCCCGACCGCATCGCCAGGCTCCCGGTCCATCGCGGCTTCCCGGTGCCCTGGTTCGTCACCTGGATGCAGGAGGACGGCACGACCCCATGCGCGCGCGGTGAAGGCACCCCGGAGTTCAGGGTGATCACGAGCGGCGCCATTCAGGAAGCGGTCAACCGGGGGCTCTGCTGGGTGTGTGGCCAGCGGCTGGGTGCCTTCAAGACCTTCGTCGCCGGGCCGATGTGCGGGGTCAACCGCAACAGCCAGGAGCCGCCTTGCCACCACGAGTGCGCGGTCTTCTCGGCGATCGCCTGTCCGTTCCTCTCCAAACCGCAGGCCAAACGCCGCGACGGCAACCTCCCCGAGGGCGGCGGCTTCGCGGGGATCGGGATCGAGCGCAACCCCGGCGTCACGATGCTCTGGACGACCAAGAAGTACAGCCTCAAACGTGACCCGAAGGGCGAGCTGCTGATCAACATCGGCGAGCCCGAGAAGGTGGAGTGGATCGCTAAGGGCCGAGAGGCGACCAGGGAGGAGATCGAGGAGTCGATCGACACCGGCCTGCCGCTGCTGTACGAGATCGCCGACGAGAACGATCGTGAGAGCCGCGCGGAGGCGCGTGGCGGCACTGTCTTCGACCCGAGGCGAAGCCAACGCGCCCAGCTCGAAAAGGCTGAGACTGTTTTCAGGGAGAGGTTTATCCCGGCGTGAACATATCGGAAAGTCAAAAACAACCTGAAGGAGAAACGTGCCACCGCAAGAGCTGAAGTTAGGCAAGAAACCACACGTCGAGGACTCGCGCGATCTGATGCTCGGTCGCTTTCTCGACCTCTCTAGGCTGCCCGTCCCGCCCGAGACCTTCACCTACGCGGGCGTGATCGAGGATGGCGAATGGGGGATGCTGCTCAACGACCGGCTCGACTCGTGCGCTCCGGCCGGAGCGATCCACTCCCAGCTCGGCCTCTCCCGGATCGGCGACCACAACCCCGACTTCAACGACGCCTGCTGCGAGTTGGCATACGAGGAAATGGGCGGCTACGTGATCGGCGACCCGGCGACCGATCAGGGCTGCGATCTCCGCGACGTGGCGAAGGTCTGGCAGAAGGTCGGTCTGGCGGACGCGAGCGGCCATCGCCACCGCTGCGGGTTCTACCTCTGGCTGGAGCCCGGTAACCTGGTCGAGCTGAAGATCGCCACCTACCTGTTCAAAACCGGGTGCCTCGGCTTTCGGCTCACCCAGAACGCGCAGGAGGCATACTGGGCCGCTGAAGGGGCCGGGACCAAACCCGTCTGGAACTTCGATCCCGCCTCGCCCGAAGTCGGTGGCCATGCGGTGCCGGAGTTCGGGCCGGTCGAGGAAGGCTGCTGGGACGGCGTCTCCTGGGGCTCCGGGGTGGACATCGCCGACGCCTATATCGAGAACCAGATGGACAGTGGCTTCGTCGTGATCACTCACGCTGACCTCGATGTAACGGGTCAGGTCGAGGGGTTCGACTCGGAGGCCGTGCAAGGCCACGTGAAAGCGCTGAAGCGGGAATTCGCCGGGGCGGTCGCGGCCTGATGGAAGAGAGCCCCGAGTTCACGGTCAAAGCGAACGCCTTGGTGGCGACGCTAGGTGGCCTTGAGAAATTCCTGGTGGTCGAAACCGCCCCGGAAGTCAGAGCTAAAATAGCCGAGTTGCGCGAGCAGGGTTCGTACAGCCTGGGCGAGGAGGAGGGGGACCGATCCGGTTTCCTCATCCTCCTGGGGCTCGACATCTATGCCGAAGCCGGTCGGCCCGAGGGTCCGCGCATCGAGCCGTTCGACGTGGGGATTCACCCCGGCACCGTCGGCGTAATCCGCGAGGTCACTGACAGCTTCTGGCAGGCACACATCGAAAGCATCGACTCGATGGTCAGGCAGCAGAATTTGCCCGCTCCGCCGGAGCGTGGGGACATGATCCGCGAGCTGAGGGGAGTCCTCGACAGCATGGGCTTTGCTGTGGTGGGCGGGGGCACGATCGCGCAAGACGCTTACGGTATGAAACCTGCCCTTGCCTCCGAGGTTGATCCCGAGACGAAATGCTGCTGTGGGGACAAAGCCTCGGTCCACAGGACAAAAGGCGCTGTCATCGGTAGCTGCGAGAAGTGCCCGTGCGGTCTGTTTCACACCCACGACACTGAGCCCGAGGGTGGACACTAGCTTTCGACCAGAGTGGATTGGCCTTCCGGGGTACTGGGAGGCCGGTCGGCTCACTGGTGAGGAGAGGAAAATCTGGAACGCCCTCGGCCTGTTCGACGCCGAGACGCTGGAGGAATTCCTTGATGCTCCGATCGCAGCGATCGAAAAGCGACTGTTTGAAGCAGGGCAACGGGCTAAAAAAGACGACAAATTTACCGACCAGGCCGCCAGGCCCACCTTCGAGTCCGAGAAAGACGAACGCTTACTCCTAACGCTCGTTATGAAATTCTCGATCGTAGTGGTGATGGCCGAGCGGGAGAGGAAGAGGGAGGAGCTTGAACATGAGCGACGAGTCGCCGAAACAGGTGCCGCAGGACAAACCCAACTTCCAGATCGCCAAAGCGGCGCTGGAGGCGGCGACGGTGATGGCGGAAGCCCTGGGAGTGGAGGACCTGACCCAGGTGGTGGTGCTGGTCAAGATGCAGGATGAGGAGGGGCAGATGAATATCTCCAGTCTCTCCACCCAGGAGCAGACGAAACACCTTCATATCCTCACCGAGGGGACCCAGCGCTTCGCGAACCAGATCGGGGTCCCGCTGGAGATGATCTATCTCAACACCGCTGATGGGGGTGATTGAAGATGAAGCTGCCGATGCCGACGATGGCCGAAGTGGAGGCATGCGATCCGAACGCCGACACGCTTAAGCTATTGCGATGGCGCACCTTCTGCCCGCTGCCCCAGACGCCCGACGAGGAGGCCATCGCGATCGCGATCGTCGGCAAGCTGGAGAAGGCGGATAAGACCCATCGCGAGGCCATCGAGACGGCCGTTGGATACGCCGCACGCTAAACCGTATGAGGGTGAAACCACGCATGGTGACAATCAGCCGAGGAAAGGCTCGATCTACTGGCGCCCGATCGGCCCGTTGCGCGAGGTCACTCTTTACCCGCTGCTGTTCGGGTCCGCGCGACTCACCACGGGTCGCCGCGATCAGGACTCCTGGGTGTACGCCTACGACTACCCGGATGAGCAGTCGGGATTCCGGGCGGCCGAGGATTGGGATGGCGATAGTGACCCCGGCTATGGTTGGATCAGAAAACTGGAAATGGGGAAGGACCGCGTCGAGCGGGAAGTGAAGCTGTGAGCAAGCGTGCATCCCGACCCAAGATCCCACCCAAAGCGCTGCGCGATGTGTGGGCGAAGGTGCCCGGCATGAAGGACTGCAAGGGGCTCTGCTCGGACTCCTGCGGGCCGATCCCGGTGTCGTCGCTGG